>CXWL01001401.1_pt1 | contig 137749 bp, 111 predicted proteins | sample 590931 | NCBI WGS metagenome assembly CXWL01 (sample SAMEA3498368, study PRJEB10139) | groundwater metagenome | biome: water well; material: biofilm material | place: Germany | collected 2015-04-27
ATCGTCTTCACGGACATGGCGCTGGCCCCGAAAACGGGTAAGCTGCGCCTCTGAACGCATCCACGCAAGCGGAGATATCGGAAAAATTCACCTGCATCGCTGGATTGGGAATATTGGGCTGCAACATCGATCGTGCCACGATGGGCGCAGTGGGCAACGCCCTGAACTTTTCCACCAGGGCGGAAAGATCGCCAAAATCGGGTTGCGTTCGCAGAGCCGGAGCGGGCTGCTGAATCGGGTCCGCAATATCGCCCCAGATGCCCGTGCGCACGTTGAGCGCCGCCGAATAATTCGTTTCGTTCGCCGTGTCGCAGTCCGGTGAAATCACAGCCAGGTCGTACTCGGAGCTTGGCATGATTTCGGAGCCGAAGATGTGCACGAGCCCCGCCGTTCCCCAGTCCATAAAGTGCGGATCGCACTGCAAAGTCGCCCCCTTGAACGTCGTTGGGGGACTGGTCGTCTCGGTGTAATCGCCTGGCGGACCGACCCAGCGCACCTGACCCTCGAAGGCCGAAAAGTCCTGCGGCTGTGATCCTTGGTTCGGAGGATCGGGATGTTGCAACGACACCAGTGTGACGCGAATGGCCGTCTGCGCGCCGGGATTGTCTGGAACAAAGGAAAGGAAACGGTTCTTCACGAAACCGCCGGCTTCCGCGGCCGCCGTCACCGGCGGTGAGCAGTTGGCGAGGAATGCACTGAAGTTCAGCGTGTAATCGCCTCCCCATCCATTGTCCTTGGCCGCCCGGATGTAATAGATGCCCGCGGGGATCGAGGTGACGATCGTCTCGGTGCCGGTTGCACCGGCGGAAGTCGCCACGACCCCGCCGGTGTTATTGAGCAGGTACAAATCAAGGTCCATATTGGTGGTGGAGAAAGTGGCAACGAGCGTCACATCCGCGTCGCCGCCAAAGACGACCTTGAAATAATCGTCGTAATCCACAAGCCTCAGGGCGTGGGATCCCTGGACCAACTCGGGCGCCTCGACAGTCGAATCGTTGCTCTCGTACGCGTCGTCCGGAATGATGGCGTTCAGATAACTTGAAAACGAGGTATAGGATTGACTGAACCGGCCATAGACGTTGTTGTAGTCCTGCGGGTTGTTGCATCCGGGCGTGTTGAAATAGCAAACTCCGTAAAGCTGACCGATCACTTCCCAATTCGCGTTAAACAGCGGCGATCCGCTCGACCCACCCTCGGTGACGCCCACACTCCAATCGTTGTAAACAAACCGCGAAGTTGGCAAAGTGCCGCAGATCGGTGAGGCCGTAGTGGTCAATCCCGAGCTGAATCGTTTCCAGGATCCGCCCGGATGATGGATTCCTTGAACGGCGGCGCCGCTGCTTGCCGGAACCGTCGTGGTCCACGCGGCGAAACCCTGGCCATCCTCGGGGTCGTTGTTGAGGCGCATGAACGAAAAATCGCTCAGGCTCGAATTCGCCAGCAGCTTGGCGCCGATGGATTTGGGTCGCAGGCTCAGCGAAGGGACCACTCCCCCGCACGAGGCCGGCTGATAAAACCAGTAGACGGTGAGACTGCTCGCGGAGGATTGTGTGCTGATGCAATGGTTGGCGGTGAGAAAGTAGCCCGCAAAAGTGTTCGCGTCGACGTCGTTGAGCAGAGCGCCGGAACACAGGAACCCGCCGTCGAAGATCATCAAGCCCACCGCATCGCGGCCGGCCACGTTAACCTCGTGACACATGACGCTTTGGTGGCACGCAAGCAACCCTGCCGGATCCTCCGGAACGTTGGGCTGTGCCTGGGGAGGAAGGAATCCCGGATCGCGGTAAAAATGAGAGATCACGTCGATTTCCAGTTGCGCATTGCGATTGCCGCCCGGATGGAAATACTCGACAAAGGATACGTCTCCGGGTGTCGGCGCCGCCCAGAACGCCGCGTCATCGTTGGGGCCTTTTCCGCGATACGCGTCAACGCCATCGATCACGCCGCGCAGTCGGACCTCGGCACCCGGCTCCAGATCAAAGCGCGAGAAGTGGATGCGAATGGCCTTGGCGTCTGCGGCTTCCAAACGAAGCAGCCATACCGCCGCGCCGTCGGGGAGGTCGGTCCATGTGCCCGCGCTGGCCGGTGTAATCGCTCCGCCAGGCGCGTTGCGTGTAACGCCGATTCGTTTCGGCACACCCGGAGTAGCGTCGCTCACCGCGTCTTCCGCCAACAGTGCATCGACATCGACGGCTTGCCACCGAACAGCTTTCGTGGTTGTCCAGGCTGCGTGAACACCGGGGTCCAGGCGGAATTGTGCCTGTTTGGGTTCGGGCTTTTGGCGGCGCGGAGCAATGCCCGATGGCGTCGAATCAGAAAACTCCTGTGCTAGGACCATCGACGAATACTGCGCCGACACGACCACCAGGAATGCAAACTGCAAGCAATGTCTGGGTTTGGAAAGGATCATGGCTGGTGCTCTGAAAAAACAGGTACGAGCGCGCCTCACGCCGACGCCGGCCCGACAGCGCGAACTCAATTCATCTCGACCCCCGGTCGAACCCATGCAGCACCGCCTCTGGGCGGCGCTTTACGAACAGATCACGGGCACCCGGCAGGCCCGGAAAACGGATACGCGAATCCGCGAAACCCATGCACGCACATGGTAATATCCGTGAAATCAACAATGCCGTCCGTCTGACTCGGGCTCAAATCGGCCGATGCGACACCCGGCGCCGAAGGACCGTTTCTGAATTTGTCCACCAGGCTGGCGATGTCGGTAAAATTGGTGTCGTTGTTGGGTGGCTCGTTGGAGCCTAGGCCGACCAGGTCGCCCCAGCGACCCGACGCGGCGACCGCCAACTGCGCCGAAAAGTTTACCTCCACCCCGGCGTCGCAGCCGACGGTGATTTGCTGGATTCCGTACACGCCTCCCGGCACGATTGCGTGGTCGCTGACCATGATCTGGCCCTCAGCACCCCAGTCGCGATAAACCGGGTCGCAAGACAATCGGGAACGCTTGATCGTCGTCAGGGGGTTGATCGTATCGACCACACTCTCCGGCCGGTCCAACCACAGGTCAGTCCCTTCGAACGCTTCGAAGGGGGGAGGCAAATCGGCCATCCGTACACGAATCGCAGTCTGCACGCCCGCGTTGGTTGGAGTGATGGCCAGGTATCGATTCCGCGGGAAAGGGCTGGCCTCTGCCTGCGGTGCGCTGCTCACCGCGCATTCGGCGGGCACGGCCTGCGACGGGTCGATCACCAGCAGGCCGGCCTGCATGTCTGCGAGCAGAATCATGCCGCTGGGCAATAGGGAATAGACTCCCCACGCTCCGTTAAAACTCATGCCGTTGTTGAAGCTGTACGAATCGACGTAACCGACTTCAAAGGCATTGTTGATGTCGTTGATGTCGTACACCCGTAAGCCCGACGTATAGTTGGCCTCAAAGACGAAACTCTGAAGTCCCGAAGGGGTGTTGTAGTTGCGAATCATCAGGTTGTGATCGATGGTCGGAAGACCGTTGGTGAACGTCGTCACGAATTGCGGGCTTGCCAGGTTTTCGACATTGACCACATAGGTTGTCGTGGTGTTCACGGTCGGAAGATTCTGCTCATCAAGCTCGTCGTTGATGAGTACATGGCGTCGATCCGCGGTCAGCCAACCCTGATGGCAGTACGACGTGTTGGGATAAATCAGCGAACCCATGGTGAACATGTTGGCCTTGTTGGTTACATCCAGGATCTTCAACCCTTGCGAACCGCAATAGCAAAACGCGATTTCGCGTCCCGCGTAGGGCCCCGTCGTATAGCTCACCACCTGCGCCGCGTGAACGTAAACTCCTGTCACCGCCTGCCCGGAAATCACCGGAAAGCTGGGGTCGGCCAGGCTCAGTGCCACCAACCGGCCTCCGCCGAGATTCGACCCGCACAGGTACAGATAGCCGCTCTCTTCATTGAGCGCCAACGTGTGCGAGGTCTGCAACCCCGACTGGGTGATCGATCGTACCAGCGAAAGCTGCCGCGTGGGCGGATCGACGTTTGCCATGCTGATGACCTGAATTCCTCCACCCGATTCGTTGCCGTTATACATGTACTGTTGGTACGTCTTCATGTCGCTCCAAATCGAATTGGAGTCGGAGATCGCACCCACGATGACGGGAATGTCCGGATCGGTCACATCAACGACCCCTGTGCCGGTCCGTAATCCCAGAATTGCATACTCGCGCCCACTCGGCGACACGTATCCCCAGATGTCGTTCGCGCAAACATTGGTCGCGCTCACCGTACACGTTGTATTGGTCGAAAATGATTGCGGCGTCACATGGCTTCTCACCACCATGTTGAGCACGTCGAATCCACCGCTGGTCCCGAATAGCGTGTTGGAATCGCCCTGCGACAGCGGCTCCACGGCCACCGGCTCTTCCGTGGACTGCGGCAACCGATCCAGAACGCTCTTGGGCGGAATGGCAAACGCTCCGCTGGAAAAAAACAGCAGACAACCCGCCGCGCAGAAAACCACAAGATTGCGTTCCATAATCGGCATTGACCACTCCCTGCGTATGACCCGAAACCCTGCGATGAAGCGGTGAGACCCCATTTTGCGACCCTGCCCGCCTAACCTTGTAACTATACCGGACCAAGTCCCCCAATAAAAGCTTTTTCTCAAAAACGTTCCCTCTCTAAAGGGGAACTACAGCGGGGAAAGCTCTGCAATAAGCATCCGCCTTTGAAGTGCTCACCTCAATTTGATACACTCCACCGGGGTTTTTGGCTTTTTTTCAGCCTTCGGATGGGGTGTCAGGGATAATGATCGGTTCTCGCTTTACGCGAAGGGAGTGCCTGCGACTTGGTTTCGCCATCGCCACTTTCGGTTCCATGATGTCTACTTTGCATGCCCATCCCTTCGTCCCGCAGGATACCCGCGCCGGTGCATACCCCGATTACCCCGGCGACGGCTGGGTCGGCGAAGCATTCCTGAACTTGCCGGACGTCGCCGCCGAACACCTTCTCGTCGCCGAACAATACGCCATTGGCCGCACTCCCGACTTCACCTTCCGCACCCATTGGATCGACTTCCCCATCGGCCCGGTCTCCGACGCCGCCGACGCCGACTTGCATACCGTGGGCGATTTGCTGGACGGTTACATCTACAACGTCTCCGATTCCTCCAGGCTCAACCAGCCCATGTCGCACTTGCTTCTCCGCTTTACCGGCCTGGTCAAGGTCACCCTCGAAGACGAATCGCGTACGCTCGGCTTTATCGGCCCGCCCGTCTGGATGGACTACGGCTCCTGGGGCTTCGATGGATACCGAACCACAGTCGGCGGCGTCACCTGCTATACGGTGATCAACGCCAACGAATTCGAATCCGCCTGGTACAACTTCGGTCCCAGTATCGAAGTGCAGGGCCTCTACCCCATCACCGTCACTTACTTCAACAACTACGATCCCGACGGTTCGCGCGGCGCCCCGCGCGGCGGCTTCGAACTCTATAGCTGGCAGGGCAGCCCTTACTTCTGGCCTGCCGCCAACAGCACCCCGCCGCACTCGCGATTTGGCCCCATGACCCTGGCCCCGCCCTGGCCGATCTACCAGCCCGGCGACGAACTGCCCATGCAGCGCGGCGACTTCGACGGCAACGCGACGATTGACTTGCATGACTATCAGTGGATTCAAAACTGCTTTGAAGTCCCCGGCACCGGCATCCTCGCCGCCGGATGCGATTGGTTGGACTTCAATCTCGACGCAAGAGTGAACTGGACTGATGCTAACTCCTTTATCCTCTTGCTCTCGGAGACCGGCCCATAGCGTAGTTGTGCCTCAATGACCCTGGAGGGGTCAACGATAGTAGCCGGGGGTCAAGCGCAGCGCCGACCCCCGGATAGCGATGGAGAAATGACCCGACCCTACAAAGGGTCGCAGAACGCCGGAGCTTCGACATCCGTGTCGCCCGGCAATTGGAGGAACCGGAAATGAAGACCATGAACATTCTCACGTGCTGCGTACTCGCAGCCGCATTAACCACTCCCGCACTGGCCGGCCCGCAGCCCATCGGCGAAGCGACCATCACCGTGAGCTACCCGCTCCTATCCGGCGGCACCTACACGGCCACCGAACCCCGTAACTTCAACGGCACCAACCCCTCCGCGGCCACCGCCTTCGGCGACGCCTCGAATATGTCCATGTTCAGCTCCGTGCCGGACCTCTTTGGCCGCCGCGCTCACGTCGCCCAATACTTCCCGGAAGTCATCCTCCCATCCGAATCCCTGCTCACCTTCTCCTGGTACAAGCTCGACAAAGACGGCGACTATTTCCCGGACATCGCCGCCGACGCCGTTGTCACTGTCAAGGTGGAGGGCGTTCACTTCGCCGAGCCTGTTCGCTTCCACGAGGACACCTACCTCTTCCACAATCTCTGGGACACTACGCAATTCAATACCGCCATCCTCCGCGGCCTGTTCGAAACCGACATGCACGGCCACTACTTCCACACCCTCACCGACCCCTTCCGTGACACGGACAAGTTCCAGCAGGTCTCCGGTGAGTTCAGCCCGCCCGGCGAAATGCCGCACCAATCCTTCGGCGACATCGCCCCCTACATCACGCTGTTGGGCGACGGCACCGACACGATCGGCTTCATCGCGGAAATTCCCTACATGATGTTCGCCCACCCGCACGAGGGTCACGGCGGCGGCCACCAAGGCGACCCCTACGCAGGCCTCCCCGCGCCCCACGGGTTTCTTGAGCCCTACCACTTCCATTTCGAAACCCTGGTCAGCGCCGTCCCCGAACCCACCACCCTCGCATTGCTTTGCCTCGGCGGGGTTGCCATCGCGCGCCGCAAACTCCGTCGCATATTAGGGACAGTCACCTATTTAAGTTGTTCGGAAATAGGTGACTGTCCCTAATATCGATATCCTCATTTTGGGATGTGTACTGACCGATAACTCGTGGGGCGGTCTGACCCGCGACGTGAACATGACATGTTGAACGAGAACGATCACAAAACCGATTCGCCTCCGCCGCTTCCCAGGAGTGTCGCGCTCGCGGTGCTGGCCGCCGCGTTTGTCGTGAATGCGATTTCCTTCGCCGCCTCGCAGCTGTGGGTCTCGCCCGACGCCAGCTACTACGTCGAACTTGCCGGTGGCCTGGCCGACCGCCTCGACCTCCGCAGCCAGTTGTTCCTGATCCGCCCGCCCGGCTATCCGATTTTTCTGGCCATCCTTTTCCGCCTTTTCGGTGACGCGAGCCCCGTCGCCATCATGGTCGCCCAACACCTCATGGTCGTCGGCGTCGTATACCTCATCGCGCTCATCGCCTGGCGGATCACGCGGCAGGCATGGGCCGCGCTCATCGCCGGACTCATGACCGCGTGCAGCCTGCAACTCGTCACCTACGCGAACCTGGTGATGACCGAGGCCCCCTACACCTTGGCCCTGGTTTGGGCCGTGTACTATCTCGTCGCGTACCATCAGGGCAATCGGTGCCGCGACCTGGCACTCGCTTCGTTGCTTACCGGCGTCAGCTATACCTTCCGCCCCATCGGCATGACCTTTCTCCCCGTCTGCGTCGCCGTCGCGATCTACAGCGCCCTTCGCGCGTATCGCTCCGCCTCTGTTGTACCCCCTCTCCCTTCAAGGGAGAGGGTTGGGGTGAGGGTGGGGCGCCGGGAATGGAAAGACACGGTGTCCGCGTGTGCCACTGCACTGGAGCAGTGCCACCTTCATTCCTCCGTTCCCGTGTTTCGGCGTTTCGGCATTTCGGCGTTATTCGCTATCGCTCCAGCCTTCGCCGTCGTTCTGCCCTGCATGATCCAAAACCAGCTTCTCCACGGCGGCGACCTCTCCACCCGCTGCGCCGATCTCGCCCTCTATTTCCGCATCGTCTACATGGACAAGCTCGATACGGCCGACAGCGCCGCCCTCAACGAAATCCGCGCCGTCGTCAGCGAAGCAAGCGAGAAGGGGCTAATCCCGGAAAACGCCGACTACCGGCTTTGGGGTCCGGTCTGGCAGGCCTACGAGAAATCGCGTGGCGTTGGATTGGCGGATTCCAGCAGGATCATGGGCCGCGCCGCTCGCGACTTGATTGCGGAACACCCCGTGGCCGTGCTCGACGGGACGATCCGCTATTCACTATGGATGATCCTGGTGCCCGACGGGTTTTATCGCTTCCACCCCGGCGGCGCGCCGGGCCTCCGCACTGCCGACGGCGAATGCCGCCGCGATCCGAATGCCGCGATCCTCGCCGCTAACACCTACGAGCCGATGATGCGCCCCTGGACCAAACCGTATCAGCACTACCTCCCGCTCCGAAGCGATTCGACTTCGCTCACTCCCTACTGGAGCGGCCTTGCCCGTTGGTTTCACACGAACATCGAAAAAGGTCCGTCACTCCTCGGCATCGGCGACTCACCCTACGAAGCGTTTGGCTGGCTGTGCATCGCTGGGTTCTGCGCGTCGTTCTTCAGGCCGCAGCGCGGTTGCTGGATGATCGTCATCGCGGCCATCGGCTTGCAGGTGGTGGTCTCCGCCTTTCTTGCCGGCCCCACCCCGCGCTACGCCGTCCCCGTCCGTCCGCTGCTCTTGCTCTTTCCCGCGCTCCCGTTTGTTCTGGCGTATTCCCTGGTCCGCCGGTCCCTCGCCGCCGCGAGCGTCATCCTGAGCGAAGCGAAGGATCTTCGCTACTCGGTCCGAGATTCTTCGCTGCGCTCAGAATGACAGAGTCCTCCTGACGTTCGCTTCATTTCATCTGCGTTTAACTGCGTTCATCTGCGGCCCGTCCCACCCTGCGTTCCCTGACTCAACAACTCCCGCGCCGCCGCAACAACCATGTCCACGCTCACCGCCTCCATGCACTGATGATGACCCAGCGGGCACACGCGCTGCTGGCACGGACCGCACTCGACATCCACGCGGACGACACGCTCGCGCGGATAGTTCGTGGCCGTCCAGTCCGGATGCGTCGGGCCGAATACCGTCACCACCGGCACGCCGAAGGCCTTGGCGATGTGCCGCGGCCCCGCATCGTTGGCGATGAGTAAGTCGCAGCGCCGAATCAACGACTTGAGTTCTCCAAGAGATAGCAAGGGGTCGGCCGGCACATGCGCTCGATGCTTCATAGCGCCGGCGATGGCCTGGGCAATCGGTTCTTCACCGGGACCGCATGTGACAACGACTGTCGCCGCACATTCCTCGATCAACCGATCGGCGGCCTCAGCAAATCGTTGCGGCCCCCAGCACTTCGACGCGCCAAACTTCGCCCCCGGACTCAGCGCAACCAAGGGGTTTTCTTCGTGCCTTTCTACTATTTGAACTTTGAACTTTGAACTTTGAACTTTTTCTTCCACTGACTCCTCGCAATCGGGAGTCGTGAATAGTTCCAACGTGTCTCCTGGCCGTTCGCACCCCATCGCCTCCACTAGGTCCGCGTAGTATTCGACCAGCGGCACCGGATGGAACCTGGCCGGTCGGCCCGGTATTCGTGTTCCTGATTGAACGGCAGCGGTCGTGGCCATGCTCGGAATATCGCCACGAAGTTGACCGCTGTTCGCCCCGCGTCGGTTCGGCGGCGCGATCCGGTCGGTCAGCAACCATCCCCGGCCATCGCGGTCATAGCCGACTCGTCGCCGTGCCCCGATCAATCGCGCCAGCAGCGCCGACCGAAACGAATTCGAAAGCAGCACCGCGCAGTCGAAACGGACACGATGCAGTTTCCTGAGCAGCGCGCGGTACTCGCGTGAGAAAATGGTTCGCTTTCCTCGCCTGGGCCAGGCGACGCAGTCGTTCATCCACGGCCCGCCGCGAGCCAGATCCTGCAAGTTTTCTTCGAGAAGAAGAGTGATTTGTGCGCCGGAAAACCGCTCGCGAATCGCTCGAAGCGCCGGAGTGGCCATCACGAAATCGCCAACCCAGGTCGGCAGGACGACCAGGATGGAATGCGGGTCCGTTTTCCCGGGTGGGTACAGGGGCACCATACCCGGAGATTGTAGGATTTGAGCACCCTATATGCATCTCTAACAACCTGTGGGGTTGCATGGCCATGGCCGGCTGCTGGTCCAAAGTGCGACGAGTTATCAAAACGATTGTGCGTTTCGCCGCTCAACCCGAAGCGACAAGTTATCAAAACGATTGTCGGCTCCGCCGTTCAACCCGAAGGGTTGGCAGGCAATGGCCGGTAGCCGGCCCAAAGAGCGACCCGTTATACAAGTATGTTTGGGCGCTCCTCCGCTCAACCCGAAGCGCCAAGTTATCAAAACGACTGTCGGCTCTGCCGTTCAACCCGAAGGGTTGGCAGAAAGTAGCCGGAGGTCGAAGCGCAGTGAAGACCTCCGGTAACCGAACCAAAAAAGATTGCACCCTGAAGGGGTGCCAGACCGGATGATCGATGATTCACAGGAGATACTTCGGGTCGTATTTCACCCCATTCTTTTCGAGCAATCGCTTGAACTCATCTGCGAATGAGGTCTTTCGATGATGTGCTTCCTGCTGAGCGATGTATCGGCGCAGCACTTGAACATGGGTCCAACTCGTCGAGAAAATTGAGTACCCTTCCTGCCACGAAAAGGAAGGCTCGTGCTGTTCCTTGGTCCAGGTTGAGGAGGCTTTTTTGAGTTCACGCACAATGTTGGCGGGTGCGTTCGTAGTCTTAAGACTGATGAGAAGATGAACGTGATCCTCCACGCCGCCGACGGCTTCCGCTACACCATCAAGGCCACGAACGGTTCCGCCCAGGTATTCGTGCAGGTGCGGACGCCAATCTGGCTGAATCAGTGGACGGCGATCCTTGGTGCTAAATACGACGTGATAGTAAAGACTGAAAAAGGTCGAGCCCATGAGTCATTCACTCCCCTGCTTGCACCCCTTCAGGGTGCTGAATGAATTATTTTTTCATTCGCCCGGAGGTCTGCGCTTCGCTTCGACCTCCGGCTACTATCTTGCATCCCTTTGGGATGCGGGAGATGATTCGCTCGGCCAAAGGCGGATCGGCCGAACCCGGTTTGGTTCTTTCGACCGCCGTAATTGTCGCCGGCGTCTTTTTGACAATTATCATCCACATCGTGGCCGCCTACCGCGCCCGATAATCGACAACCGTCACAGTTCGATCCGTGAAATTTACCCAAACCATCCAAATTGTTGGTTTCCTTGCTTCACGTCAGCGAGTTTTTTTGAAGAAAACTCACAGCCAGCATTGAACCAAAATGACATCAGGGGGGCATTTTCCTAAGAGCGGCTGAATCAAGCACTTATCCGCGTAGTTATCGGTCATTGGCGGCAAAAAAAAAATGCGCGGAAAACATGACAAAAGCTTGACTGCGGCTAGGCGGCTCCCTTAAACTAGTCAACAGTACAACACGACGTGCGTTACCTGCGTCACCAAAGGTTTCGTATTCCGTGTTAGGAGGGGTTGACCAACCCGCTTGGCCGTGGAGCCAAGCGCATTCCAGTAAGAGGGGAAGGTCGTCCCAGACCAGAGAGTGAATCGGTAACTGGACGACACAGTTTTTTATTAATGAGGAGGTAGAGGGTATGTTGCGACGTGCGTTATCTTTGTGTGCGGTTCTTGGTCTTGCTTCGTCGGCCTATGCGGGTGCGACAATTTCTTTGGCTCCATCGGCTCCGGCCAATCCCTTAGGCTATGCGCCGGGCGAGGTCGTTAATATTGGTGTGTTCGCCCAATTGGACGCGGGCACCCCTTCGGTCCCGGGTCCTGCCGGCACGACAACTGCTATTCGTGTTCGCCTGATGCAATTCGACCTGAGCGATACAAGCCCTGCTCTGTTGGCGGGGATTGCCCCTGTTGGCCACCACCCTTTGCAGGAAACTCAGCCCTTTGCAGGTGCTATACCGTTCTGGGATTATTCCAGCACGACCGTCTGCGCTGGCGACGAGACAGGTTGTGGCACCAACTATTTCGTCGACGGTGAGCTTCCCGGCACATTACCCAACATATTCAACACTACTTATTCTGGGTCAGTGTCGAGCGGCGGGAATATGATCAGTTTGAATCAAACCGCGCCCAAGAAAGTTGGCGAGTTGCAAATTACTATGCCCGCAGAGGGATCTTACGTTCTTGATCTGCTCAACGCTGACAATACGGATCCCAACCTCGGCGCCGAGATCCGTTGGGGTTTCGGTAGCGCGTCTGATCCGACCGATCCGACTTCTCCTCTTCGTGCAACCGTTACAGCCGCCACCGGGATCTCCGGTGGCCAGCTCCCGCTCACGGTTGTTCCCGAGCCGGCGACGCTCGCCATGCTCGGCCTGGGCGGTCTGGCTGCGGCCTTCCGTCGCCGTCGCAGCGCCTAAGTACTAAAGTATGTAGCAACCACTACCTCTGAAGCATACTCTCGCCGGGCGGCTTTCCATAAGCCGCCCGGTTTTTCGTGCGCAAAACAGAGCCGCGACTGTGAAGGAGCGGACGGCAAGCCAGGTTGAGCGGTTCTCCAAGAGGTCTCATAAGGTGAAGAAGCTGTTACCTTGCCCCGTAGCGTAAAGAGAGATTCCGCATTAGAATCATTAACTTCAAAACAGAAACGAACTCAAGGAGATGAACACCAAGTGATCGAAGCCTTACGCAATGACGGGATCATCGACAAGGTCGGTGGTCGTTTTAAGCTCACCGCCTTGATTCAGCGACGCTGGCTACAGCTTTTGCAGGGCGCCCGGCCTATGGTGGACCCCAAGGGCCGAACCGAGATGGAAGTCATCCTCCAGGAAATCGAAGAGGGCAAGATCGACTTCGAGCTGTACGAAGGCGAAGAGGATGAAGAATAAAAGGCGGCCCGCGAGTTTGCAATCCGCATTGGTCGTCGTTTTGTGATTTCAACCCATAGGGTTGACAGAAAGTGGCCGGAGGTCGGAGCGAAGCGCAGACCGCCGGCTACTGTCTTTGACCCTTCCAGGGTCAATTCATGCGAAACAAAAAATCTGAACGGATTACAACACTTCAAGCGGACGACCTCGCCGGTTACGAAGTCATTGTTGCCCTCTCGGGCGGGATCGCGGCCTACAAGGTCTGCGAGGTCGTTTCGCGGCTGGTGCAACGCGGCGCGGGCGTGACCGTGGCCATGACCAAGGCCGCCCGCAAGTTCGTGACTCCGCTTACGTTTCAAGCTCTATCGGGCCGCTCCGTCCTCACCGATCTTTGGAAAACGGGCGGCGCCGCGGACATTCAGCACATCGACCTGACCACGCGCGCCGATCTTCTGCTGGTCGCGCCGGCGACGGCCAACACCATCGGAAAAATCGCCGCGGGCCTGGCGGATGAAGTGGTGTCGAACCTGGTCATCAGCGCAGACTCGCCGGTGATGCTGGCCCCGGCCATGAACGATCGCATGTGGAAGAACGCCGCCGTGCAGCGCAACGTGACCTCGCTGCGTCGGGACGGTTTCCAAATCGTCGGGCCGGCGGAAGGCTGGCTGGCATGTCGAAGCATGGGTCCTGGCCGCATGGTGGAGGCCGCCGAACTTGTCGAAGCAGTGGTCGTACAACTTCAGACTCGTCCACCCAAGACGCGAACAAATTGATTGAACCGGAAACGCCACAACATTCCCTTTGATCCTCATTAGCTTTTCGAGTAGCTTTCAACCGTCCCTGCGGGACCAACTACGAAAGCTAGTGCTCAGCATTCGGAGATCAATGGAAGTGGCAAGCTCACCGTCCCACCCGCGTATTCTTCTCGCCAAGATCGGCCTCGATGGCCACGATCGTGGGGTCAAGGTGCTGGCACGCTCCTTCCGCGACGCGGGCATGGAGGTGATCTACACCGGCCTGTGGCAGACCTGCGAGGCCACCATGTACGCGGCGATGCAGGAGGACGTGGACGTGGTCGGCGTGAGCCTGCTGTCCGCGGCGCATCTGACCGTCATGCCGGAAATTCTGCGGCTGCGAAAGGAGTTGGGCGTTACCGGCATCCCCGTCGTACTGGGTGGAATCGTGCCCGACGCCGATCATCCGAAACTCCTGGAGATGGGCGTGGCGGCCGTGTTCAACCCCGGCTCCCCGCTCGACAAGATCATTGATACGTTGCGGACCCTGGCCGCGGGCCGGAAACATGCTTCCACCACTGAAATCACCGCCGGGTACGCCAAAAAAGAAATGCGCTCGCTCGCCCGGCTCATCAGCGTGGTGCAACAGGGTGGCGCATTGAATGGCTGGTCGCCGCCGAAGGGCACTGCAAGAATCATCGGCATCACCGGAGCGCCGGGCGTGGGCAAGAGTTCCTTCATTGCCCGACTCGGCAAACTCCTGCGAAGCAAGGGCAAACGCGTGGCCGTTGTGGCCATCGACCCCAGCAGCCCCATCACCGGCGGCGCGCTGCTCGGCGACCGTCTCCGCATGATGACCGGCGCGCCCGACGCAGAGTTCTTCGTGCGAAGCATCGCCTCCGGCGACGCCCAAGGCGGCCTGGCCCCCCACTGCCGCGAAGTCGTCGCGGCCATCAATGGATTTGGGTTCGATTTCATCCTCGTCGAGACGGTCGGCGCGGGACAATCCGACGTGGCCATCCGCGAACTCTGCGAGCGCGTCATCCTCCTGCTGATGCCCGACACCGGCGACGCAGTGCAATACTCCAAGGCCGGAATCATGGAAATCGCCAGTTGCTTCGTGCTCAACAAGTGCGACCTCTCCGGTGCCGACGCCACCGAGGCCCAGCTCATCAGCTCCGTCGGCGACACCCGCCCGATCTTCAAAGCCAGCACCATCCGCGACGAAGGCATCTCCGCCGTCGCCGATTGGGCGATGAACGCGTAGGGCGGGCCATGCCCACCAATCGGAGCTGTGCCACTGCTCTCTGAGCAGTGAAAAGGTGCATCACGATGCACCCTATTCGGCTACTCGGCTTCGGCTTTCGGTATCTCGTCACGTTTCGTTCCGCATTCCGGGCAGACGCCGCTTGCATTGCCGGTGAGATTGTAGCCACATTTGATGCAATGGCCGCGACGATAGCGGCGGTAGTTGTAAACGGGTCTGCCGACTAACGTCCACGCAGGATAAGTCGCAAGAAGCACTCCAACGAACCAATAAGGGATGTTGATATAAGTACTTGTCGTGGATTTCCACACGCTAGGAGTCGCATCGGTCACGATCGCGACAAATAATGAGCGTGTTAGTGGCAGCAAGAGAAAGGCATCCTGAACGAGCACGCAAGATACCCACGCTCCGACGAACCCAATCATTGCGACTAACAACGACAGGATCACTAGGTAACGAATCACGCTGCCGTGACGCGCAGTAATTATCGTAGCGCCGACGATCACAAGGAGTGGAATCCAAAGCGGGATGGTAACATATTTGGAAGTACCACTAGATCCTGTTCTTGGAAGGCCGAGTTTCCAAGCACTCGGAAAACAAGGGTGAGTAGACATGCGGTAGACATAAAACCCTTTCTTGATCGTATTCGATTGGCCTTCACCGGATGAGCGCCAGTACTTATAGATGCCGACATCGCCGTTGCTAGCAAAATCGATCACCCAGTATTTCCCGGCGTATCTGATTTGCCTCCCAAAGCTAAAGCCCCAAAGCAGAACCAGCAGTGCCGAAAGGACGATGCCGCTGATGACAATAGTCGAAGGCCGTCTACACCGCTTGAGAATCATGATGGTTCGGTTCCGATTCGGAGCTACTCATTGTACATCGATGCAAGCTGAGGGTTTCACACACGGCCGGGTGGCCCAATGGCCCAGCTTTTCAAAGCTGGAGCCATGATTCGTCAATCACTTTATTTTCACAATCGATGTCATGAATTCCGCCACAAAATGCGCGCGCCGCGCATGTTATGATGTTGTACGACGCGAAAGGAGCGTCGAGACGAAGTGTGTATGGTGTACGAGCATGAACTTACATCAAAAAAAATCTGTGAATGCGACTTTCAAAGCGAACCCACCGAATCCGCGTTTCCAGCTCCCCATCGTCGATTTCGCTCGTCGCGCAATTAAAAAGTCGTACCAACGAACCCACCGCGCAAATTGCGATAAGTCAATCAGTACCGCGACCGTCAGGGAGCGGGGTTGGCAGGCTTTTCGGTTACCGACGCGAGAAGCCGGCAATTGCTTTGAATGTGCGAGTTACGACGCGCAATTGGAACACGGTGAATACGTTGTACGCAATGGCGACGAGTTGAAGTTTGAGTTTCCTGGAGGTGCATCGAGATGCACCCTACAACTACAACTGGACGTCCGCGCGAACTGAAGTTCGCGGCTCGCTCAACCTGACGCTCTAGACGTGCAGCGGACGGGGGCCCAGGGTCAGGACGCAAAGCTTGTTGCGCGGGTGGTTGGCGAGATAGCGGTGGACGTCTTCGACGGTGACGGCCTGCAGTTTGGCGATTTTTTCTTCCAATGGAATTGGCCGGCCAAAAAAGAACAGGTCGGAAGCAATTTCGCCGCAGCGGGCACGGGTCGTGTCGCCGCGCGTCTCCTGCGACGCGACTATGCCGGTGACCGCCCGGTCCAGTTCGTCCTTGGTGAGGTCCTCGGAAAGCCGGTCCACTTCGTTGAGCAGCGTCTTGTACGTCAGGTCGCATCGCTCCGGCGTGGTGGACGCGCCCAGGAACATCATGCCCGCACCCCGCGGAGTCTCCTGCCAGGCGCCGACCCAATAGACCAGCCCGCGCTTCTCGCGAACCTCGGTGAAGAGCCGCCCGCTCATGCCGCCCGAAAGGATGCCGATGGTCGCCTGTTGCACGGGAAATTCCTCATGCGTGGCTTCCACGCCGGGCCAGCAAATCGCGATCTGCTGCTGCTTGAGGTCTTTATGGTGGTGCTTGGTGACGGACGTGAACACCAGCGGGTACGACTCACGGCCGCAACGCTGCGAGTCCCCGAATCCGTCGAAGTGACGCGACAGAACATCGACAACGCGAGCGGGTTCTCCGGGCCCGGCGACCGCAAACATCATCCGACCGGCGTTGAAATATTTTCGCCAGAATTCTTCGACGTCGTCGCGAGTGATCCGCTCCAGCGTTTCGAGCTCGCCCAGCGAGTGCCGGCCCAGCGCCGGCCCATACGCAAGCGGACCCATGAGTTTGTCGGCCAGCGCCTGAGGATCGTCCTGCAGGGCGAAAAGCTCCTGCTTGGCCAATTCGACGGCGACTTGCACCTGGTTTTCGGGGAACGTCGGCGCGCGAAGGATTTCCGCATGGAGTTCGACGGCCCGCTCGAAATGCTCGGGCAAAACCGTGCAATGAAACGTCATCGTCTCGCGCCCGGTCCCGCTGCCGCGACCGGCCCCGATTGCGTCGAACGCGTCGGAAAGCTGCCGGCCGGTGAACCGCTGCGTGGCCTTGTCGATGGTTTCCTCGACCAGGCGGGCCAGACCAAGCCGATCCGCCGGCTCGCAACTCACACCCGCCAGCAGGCGAATCTGGAAGGACACGACGTGCCGCTGCGGAAGCGCGACCACGCCGTATTCCATTCCGTTGGGCAAAAAACCGTGTGTCGTCGAAATCATCAAATTACCAGATTGCCAAATCGTTTCTTACCCTATGGTTCTTTTTTGTCCGACGCAAGATCAGCGGGGGATGGAAGCTCCTTCGCGAGTGCCTTCAATGCCGCACTTTCGGGAGCGCGTTCCACGGCCATTTGCAAAAACCGAGCCGCGTCCGCGGGATCAAGTCCGGAATGGAGGGCTTCGCGAAGGTGATTCGCGGCCTCGATATCGTTTCCTGCATGAAGTGCGAGGTCGGCGGCGATGTAGCGGGCGGAAAAATCATCGGGGTTCAGCTCGATGGCGCGTTGGAGCCAGCGCTCCAATTTTGGAAACAAGGTATCGGCGGGCTTGCGGAGGATCATCGCCTCGCGGCGCTGGAGCAGAAGCGTTTCACTCAGCTTTCGCAGTTGCGTACCCAACTCACGGGTCACGACATCGTCGGCCACGCGCGTCGAAGCGGACTGTGTCAACAAACGCAGGGCCTCCTCCTCATGGTCGGCGGCCAGATGATACTGAATCATGCGTTGTCGCACCGAGGCCTGAAGTTCCCGACCCAGGCGGGAATGCGGCGCAAGTTCCATCGCTCGATTGGCTTGAGCCAATGCGACCTCGGGCGCCTCCGGGTTGGCGTAGAACAGCGCTTCGGCCCGCTCCAAAGAAGTTGCGGCTTCGCCCAGAGTCGGTGGTCGGGGAAGTGCCGCGTAGCGCTGTGCGGCCAGGTCCAGTTGCGCCGCGGCGGTTTCGTATTGACCGCGCATGAAGTTCAGCGCCGCGCTCATCCGGGTGATTTCCGGCGCCCATTTCGCTTCGATCATCATCGGATCACCGGGGGCCACCGCTTCGGGCGAATCGGCCGCGGACATCGATCGGGCGAGCACTTCCTGTGTCGCGGAGGCCTGGGCGAGTTCTTGCAGAGAATGAGCGGTTTCTTCGGTGATGGGTTCATATCGAAGCGGCCGGGCGAGGACCGCCAGAATTCGACTCACCGGGACATCGGGGCGGGCGAATCGCGCATAGGCATTGGCCAGATCGGAGCGGAACGGTTGGCGCAATAACTCGCGTTCCAATCCTGCCACTGCATTTTTCCGCGATGCCTCTGAGGCTTCCCGATCGTTGCGCAGAAAGGCCGCCTGGGCACGGACGAGGTTGATGCGATAGTCCAGCAGCCCGCTGTTGATGTAGCCCGGCGAGCGTTCGATGAGCTCCTTGAGCGCGTGTCCACCTGCTCGAATCGCTTCTTCCGCCATGGCGATATCCACGCGTGCGAGTTCAAGAATCCGAGCGTCAGCAGGCTCAATGGCTCTCGCTTTTTGATCGCGGTCGGTAGCGCGATGGATGGCGCGTTCGCCCCATCGGACGTAAGCGTCGGCAATCTGGTATCGGCTGGTGAGCGCCCGCTGAGGACTGAGCCGCCAGAGGCCGCGCTCCGCCAATTGCAGGGCTTCATCGGTCTTGCCCAGCGATAAAAGCTGCTGAATTTCGAAGGAACTGCGGGCCGACTGAAAATCCAATTGCGTGATCGACATCGCTCCCAATGCGGCGGCAATGCAAACGACTCCAAGACCGATCCCTCGCCACGCCGCTTTCGAACTCCACGCGGGCAGTTTGAATCGGTCGCAGGTCGCGCCCGCCCACGTCAGGCCCAGAACGGTGTAAAAGGCAACGGGAACCTCACTGACGCGCAGCCCGACTCCGGCACATTCCTCGACAGCGAGTCCCACCAGGCTGCCCGCCAGTCCGATGAGATACCAGCGGTGCTCGGAGTCGCCGTTCCTCCATAATGAAAAGTGAACGCCGATGAGCGTGAGTACAACGACGGCCGCGATCAGGACCGCTCCGACGATGCCCAAATCCGCCAGCGTTTCGAGCCATTCGTTGTGGGCGTGGTCGATGGGTCCGTCGAACACGAGGGGATCGTTCAAAATGTCATTGGCGACGAACGAGTCGCCCAGAAGTGCGTAACCGCCCTGGCCGTGACCCGTGAAGGGCCTGTCCGCGAACATCCGCAACGCGTAGCTCCAGGCGTATCCGCGCAAGCGAAGCGAATCGCCCCGACCGGCGAGCGACGTTTTGGCGGCATCGGCGTAATAAAACCACCCCGCCACGCCGAGCATGACAGCCAGTGCGATCGGCGCGATTCGCCATCGTCCGCGCAGAGCAAAGAACATTGCGGTGAACACCGCAGCCCCCAGGCCGACCTGCGCTCCGCGTGAGTCGGTCAATCGAAATGCCCAGAGAGCCGCCGCCAAAGCGCACGCAGCCAGCAGCGCACAAAGCAAACTCGATTTCGAACGAGTTGATTTCACCTGGCAAATCGCGTGGCAAATCCATACCACAGTGAGCGTGAAACCGGGAATCAAACACGCGGAAAGGAAGGTCGGATTCCCGAACGGAAATTTCGCGCGAAGCGTGGGATTGCGACCGTAGTAATACCACACAGCCACCAGCGATGTCGTCAGCGTAATCACCAGAAATCCGCGGACGATATACCGCACGCCAACCGCGCCAACCGTATTGGCAAGCAAAAGAGCCCATAGAAATGGAACGGCCAGAAGGGTGCTGCCCGCCACGGCGATGTCCGGAGCCTGCGACCATCGCACGCTGGCGAACGACCATAAAAGGTAGAGAACGGCCAGGAATTGAGCCGCGACCAGGAGTGGGAATCGGTTGTGGGTTCGGTATCGTGTGTCCGAATCATCGAACGACTCAGCGTCGCCAGGGTCCATCGAAACAACGGATGCGTCACGAACTCGGACCAACGCAGCGATACCCAGGGCAGTCAGTGCCACCGCGACGCCCATGCCCAGCACATAGCCTTTGATGTCTCCGGCGTTGATGGTGGGGAATTGGTAGTTGAGACAGAGGAGCTGCACGACGGCGCGCAGCGGGGATTCGGCCTGCCATGCAACTGCTCCGTCCACCAGGGTGAGCGACTCGGCGGCGCTGAGCAGGAAATAGCCTCCCGCCAGGGTCAGTGTGGCGACAACAATCATGACTGCGGTGAGGCGGTCAAGCGTCGGGCGGAGAGGTGCGTCGCTCATCGGGAAAGTTCTACGTCCAAAATGGGTGTCACGTTCGTGGTGGATTCCAGGGAATATCGGCCACGCCGGCGCGTTGATTCGCCAGCCGCGCCCATGCGAAGAGCAGATCGCTCAGGCGGTTCAAGTAAACGACCACGGTACTACTGACCGCTTCTTCCTGCGACAGAGAAACCACGGCCCGTTCGGCCCGGCGGCAGACCGTACGCGCCAAGTGCAGGGCGGCGGCAAGGGCGGTTCCGCCCGGCAGCACAAAGGTCCGCAGTGGTTTGGTTTCATCGCAAGCTTCATCGATCCACTGTTCCAATTGGGCTATTTGTGATTCTGAAATTGCGTTTGGCGGCCTGTGGCCTTGGGGTGTGGCCAGCTCTGCGCCCACGACGAAGAGGTCGGCCTGAATTTCCGCCAGTCGCTGTGCGATCTGCGGGTCGTTGCATCCGACCAGCGCCATGCCGATGGCGGCGTTTATCTCGTCCACCTCGCCATAGGCGGCGACGCGCGGATCGCATTTGGGAACGCGCGGACCGCCAAACAAACCTGTCGATCCGTCATCTCCACTCTTGGTGTAGAGCTTCATGGCATGGATTATAGCCGCTCGGGCTTCGGACGCCTCTTACATCACGCAAGCGGTGATGGTCCGTCCGATTCACCGTCGCGTCGGTAATGCAATCTGTTAGAATCCGCACAGCAATGGTGGACGCGATCACGGGTTTTATCGACTTGTTCCTGCACCTCGACCGACACCTGGAGGGCGTGATTACGTCCTATGGTACTTGGACCTACCTCATCCTTTTTTTGATTATCTTCGCCGAGACCGGACTGGTGGTGATGCCGATTCTGCCCGGCGATTCGTTGCTCTTCGCGGCCGGGACGTTTGCGGGCATGGGGCATTTGCGGGGCTGGGTCTTGCTGTTGTTGTTGGGCGGTGCGGCGATCCTGGGTGACACGGTCAACTACTGGGTCGGCAAGTACGCGGGCGATTGGATATTGCACCGCTCGAAGCGGCGTTGGATTCAAAAGAAGTACCTCGACAAGACCCACGAGTTTTTTGAACGGTACGGGGGCAAGACAATTATCCTTGCCCGTTTCGTGCCGATTGTCCGCACGTTTGCACCGTTTGTGGCCGGGGTCGGTGCGATGACCTACGGCAAGTTCATCGTCTACAACGTCGTCGGGGGGATGCTATGGGTGGGAATTTGCGTGGGTGCGGGCTACTTGTTCGGCGGATTGCCAATCGTGCAGAACAATTTCTCCCTGGTAGTTCTTGGCATTGTGTTCGTTTCCATCCTGCCGGGGGTGGTCGAATTCATCCGCGCCAAACGCAATTCAAAGCGGTTGGCTGTCCCTGCCATCGAGCCCGCCCTTCAATCGCCAATCGAAAATCGGCCCTAGGCGACACCTTTTTCCAGTAATTCGTGGAAACTCATCTTCCTGACTTTCCTCCGCTCAACCAGTGCACTATTCTCGTTGCGTTCTATTCGAATCCCCTGTGCCCTCCTTTATTGGGGAGGCGAAGGAGAATGAATGGTGGTTGCTGACAATCAATATACGCTGCATACGCTGAGCAATGGGTTGCAGATCGTGATCGAGCGGATGCCGGACGTGAAGAGCGCGGCGGCAGGGTTTCTCGTGCGCACGGGCGCCCGGGACGAGACGCGGGAACTGGCCGGGGTGTCGCACTTTCTCGAACACATGATGTTCAAGGGGACATCCAAGCGGACGTGGCGCGACATCACCGTGGACTTCGACCTGATGGGCAGCACGTACAACGCCTTCACCAGCGAGGACCGCACGGTCTATTACGGCTGGGTCCGCAAGGCCGACATCGCCAGACAAATGGAGCTGCTGGCCGACATGATTCGATCCGTCATTCCCGAGGACGAATTCACCACAGAGAAGAATGTGATCCTCGAAGAAATCGCCATGGCCAAGGACAACCTCGAACACGTCACGTTCGATTTCTTGCAGGAGAAGGTGTTTGCGGGACACTCTCTCGCGTGGCCGGTTTTGGGCTATGAGGAAACGGTTGGATCGCTGACACGGGACCAGATGTGGAACTATTTTCGACGCTGCTATGCGCCGGACAACATGTACCTGATCGTGGCCGGCAACGTCGATCCACTCGAAGTCATCGCGGAGGCAGAAAAGCTCTGCGGCTCCTGGGAGAGGTTCGGCCCGGGCGCTCCGCGTACGCTACCGCAGATTCATGCGGGGACCGACCGGCTGGTGCTTCCGCAGTTCAAGCAACAGGTGGTGGCGCTGACCTTTCCATCCATCGGGGCGCGCGACCCGCTGGCTGAAACGGCATCGGCGGCGGCATCGATTTTGGGAGGCGAAAACTCGCGGTTTTTCTGGAATATTGTGCAAAAGGGAATTTCTCCACGTGCGGGCGCGCACCATCTGGCTTACACCGATTGCGGGTTGATGCTCCTCTTTGGGGCCTGTGAGCCGGACCGCGTCGAGCCGCTCGTGGATGCGATGCGCGAAGAAGCGCAGCGGATCATGAAGGAACCCGTGGCGGCACACGAGGTCGAACGGGTAAAAAACAAACGGCGGACGGGACTGGCGATCGAGGCGGAGGCCCCCTACCACCGCCTGACGCAGCTCATGGATGACATGGAGCATTACGGCGCCCCGCGAACGGTCGAAGAAACACTGGCGGAAGTGGATGCGATCACGTCGGATTCCATCGCGCAATACTTCACGAAATATCCAATTGAATCCGGCGGACATTTGACCAGCGTTGGCCCGCGCGAGTGGCCGAAGTGATGTGGCGACGTGGTGATATGGTGAAGTGGTGACGTAACGCATGACTACAGCCCCATTCGAAATCAAAGTGGTTTACGACGCCTCGCAACGCAAACGGCGTGGCGCGGTGGTGCGTACATCGAGCGCGAGGTCCGCTCGTGCTCCGGGCATGGCACTCGCACTTGGCACATTGCTTAACCTAGCGGTTGCTGGCGCAATGTATTACGTCACGTGGTGGCAGGCTGACCCGTTCATCTATTTGAGATTGTTTACGCGTATGCCAATGGAAATGCCCAGGGAAATTGCAACCAATCCGTTTGGCATTGGTACCGGCACACCAGAGCCGCATGAGAACACCATCGGCGTTGAAACTATTCCATCTAGCCAGGACGCCCCGGAACCAGCGCCCCGTTGGAATGTGAAACAGACCCAAAGAGTGATGGGCGCGACGGCCTACGGATGGCTTACGCTGGCGACGGCAGGTGCTTGCGCAGTTGCCCTTGCGGGCGGTGCCTGGCTTGGCGGGATGGGTGGGCCCTCGGCCCGGGCGCTGGCTGCTTTAGGCGCGCTGGGGCTGGCCACAATCGTCGGTTATTTCGGTTATAAAATCTGGTCGGCATCGAAGATGATGTTTGAGCCCAACCAGCTTCGAACGGGAATGGGCTTGGTCAATTTGACCTGCGCATTCGTGGGGATCGCGTTGGCTGGGCGTGTGCGTGGAATAACGAAGTTTGCCGGCGTGATGGTGGTTCTTGCGGCTGTTGGTACGGCCGTTGGAATCTGGCTTTGGACGCAAAGCGGCGCGTTGGATATGCAGTTCGCAGCCTGGCCGAAGCTCGCGGCGGCATTCGGAATTCACGCCGCATGGGGAGTGGTGTTGCTGTTGTCTGCAAATCGAATTAGGACTTAGTGTTTATGGGCGATACCCAAGGGCAGGTTTTCGAGGTTTTTCACCAACAGGCCCGGGGCGAGCCGCACATTCACGTCGGGGCCGTGCATGCTCCCGACGCCGAGATGGCTCTCATCATGGCCAAGGAGCAATATTGCCGAAGGCAGGCCTGCGTGAATCTCTGGGTCGTGCCCGCATCCGCGATCACGGCCACCTCCTACGAAAACGACGACATCTTCGAACGCGTCACGGACAAGAGCTACCGCGAATCGTGGGGCTATAAAACGCCAAAAACTGTGCGCAACCAAGGCGCCGAAGCCCCGCCTGCCGACGAAGGATCGGAAACCAAGAAAGACAACATAGTGAATTGAATGCCCCGAACCGATGTGGCCCGAGGTGTCGAAAAATAGACGACAACTTGAATGGCCGCGATATGGGCGACGAGGCGATAGCATGCCGCCGGCCAAAGGAATGGAAAGCTATGGAACCCTTGCTTATTTCTTGAACTTTCCACGAAATTGTTCAGCGGGATACTTCTTCGCGTTCTTGGCCATCTTGTCCGCCAGCGCGCTGGACAGATCGATCTTCATTCGGGCAGCGAACGAGAGCAGGTACGCAAGGATGTCCGCCACCTCTTCACGGATTTCGCCGATCGCCTTCGGATCGTTCGCGACGGCTTCCAACTCGTCGCTGCGAAGCCACTGAAAATGCTCCATCAACTCCGCCGCTTCGATCGCGATCGACGCCGACAGGTTCTTCGGATCGTGAAACTGCTGCCAATCCCGATCGGCCACAAACTGTGCAACCAGCGCGGTTAGCTCCGCCACGGTTGTCTGATCATCTCGCAATCTGCACCCTTATCGCTGACCTTGAAAAGGCGTATTCTAGCCGCGTGGCACGGTTTGACGAGCACGAGTGGCCGTGGAAACCTCCTTTTCGCGTGCAACCAATCGCCGTACGCAGACTATAAGATTCAGCGTATTTTGAGGGTGACATTCGTGAATGCTTTTTCGCTCCTATTTGCCGTATGCGGCTTCATGCAGGATCCTGGCGCAGCCCCACTCCCATCGAAAACGCAAACACAGGCCGCCCCACAGGTTCCTATCGAGCTGATCGAAACGGATTCAAAGAGAGTCGCGTTCATCGAGCACAACGGTCCCTATTGGTCATTGGGCCCGGTCATCGACCAGGTCGCCCGCGACGCGAAGGCATTGAGCGTCCGAAACGATTTGGTGATTCGATATCTCGATAATCCGGTAGCGGTCTCGCCCGGTGGTTTGCATGCGGAAATCGGCTTTGAGCTTGCCGGCGCGGAGATTCCGAAATCACCCTACAAGGTGGCTCAGTGGCCTCGCGCACTGGTTGCCCGCAAAAGCGTAAGCGGACCCGATGGTCTGAGCACCCGGCATTTTGCGTTGCTGCGAACATGGGCGCAAACCCAGGGCCTGGCTCCCGCAGGTGGCATGATCGCGCTCGTGCAGCTTGCTGAGGGTGGCGAGAGCACGGCCATTGAACGCGCTGAGATTCTGCTGCCCGTTTGCGTTCCCGATCCGCACGCGGCCCAGGTGCCACCAACATCGTTGAAGACGCCCGAAGGCGAAACCCAGCCGACTGAAATCCCGGAGGCCCTGCGGCCCACACAAGCTCCGCGAATCGTAACCAAGGTCATTCAACTCCCCGTAGCCGGTTCACAATACGGGACGGAAGTAGATGCATCACGACCCGCGATGGGGACTCCGGTACAACCAGAACCGCCGCAGCAACTTGCAGAGCTAGCCGCGCCGCCTTTCCTGCCCGCCCCGCCAGTTCGACCCTTCGTTCCAGTGCGTCAATGGGTCGAAGAGGGTAAGTTCGTCGAACTCGCCATCGCAGTGCTTCCCGAAAATGTGGACTCGGCATCGCGTCAATGGGCGGATCAGATGGCCGCCCGGATCGTGGCCCTGGCCAACGGCGTGCAGAAGTTATCGCCCGGCGAAGAAGGCTGGCTTGGCGAACTTTCCACCCAACTTGCAACCCGCCGCGACACGATTCGCGTCGATCCGCGCCGAGGTCCGCAGCGAGTTATAGGTCCTTCGATTCCAGCCGGCCCCAAGGACGCCGATCGAAAAGCTCTGATGCTGGAACTCGACCGACTTATGGGTAATGTGTCCTACCGTTCACTCACGCCGGACCAAATCCGCGAAAACTTGATCCAATTGCTCGAGAAAGTTGCTTCCCTGGATTCACCTTAGTTACTCTATTGCAAAGAAATCGCCCAAAAACACATAACCATATTAAGCATATTAGTTTATAGCAGTATCGAATGTCATTATTGGAGAAAAAACGCCGTGTCGAATCATGCAAAAGTGGCTCAATCCCTTGTCAACAGCCGAAAAAAAGGTAGCCTACTGAATCGTTTGGCAACCCTTCGGCGCGATGGGGTCGCCAGGCGTTTGAGAGTACAAACAATGAGCGAAACGACTGCGATCGCTCCCTTGCCGGCCTCAACCAATGGCCAGGCGGGGATCGGAGCGTTTTTAGAATTTGAAAAGCCCCTGCAACGCATCCAGCATGACGTCGAGGAGATGGAGCGCGAACAACAGGCGACCGGCCGCGACCTGAGCGAGGACATCAAGCAACAGCGGTCCCGGTTCAAGGCCACCCTGCGTCGCCTCTACGCCGATCTGACCCCGTGGGAGACGGTTTTGGTCGCCCGACACCCCAAGCGGCCGCACTCCACCGACTATCTGAAGATGGCCTTCCGCGATGTGTGTGAGCTGCACGGCGATCGGACCTTCATGGACGACAGCGCCATCATCACCGGTTTCGCCCGCATCGGCGGCCACCAGGTCATGTTCATCGGGCATAACAAGGGCAAGGACATCAAGGAGCGCATGGCCTGCAATTTTGGCTGCGCCCATCCCGAAGGCTATCGCAAGGCGCTGCACAAAATGCGCCTGGCCCAGAAGTTTCATTTGCCGGTGGTCTGCCTGATCGACACGCAAGGCGCGTATCCGGGCCTCGGCGCCGAGGAGCGCGGCATCGCCTATGCCATTGCAACGAACCTGATGGAAATGTCGCGTCTGAAAACGCCGATCGTCAGCATCGTCATCGGCGAGGGCGGCAGCGGGGGGGCACTGGGTATCGGCGTGGCTGACCGGGTGGCCATGTTCCAGCATTCGTTCTATTCCGTGATTTCGCCCGAAGGTTGCGCGGCCATTCTGTGGAAGACAGCCGAGCAGCGTAAGCACGCCGCCGAGGCGTTGCAGCTTACGGCCAAGGAATTGCTCAAGCTCGATCTGATCGACCACATCGTGTCCGAGCCGATGGGCGGCGCACATCGCGAGCCAGAAGCCGCGGCCGCCAGCCTCGAACGCTACATCGTGACCACGCTCGATGACCTCAAGCGATTCTCGCCGGAGACGCTGGTCGTCCGCCGTCACGAACGTTTGCGCCAGTTGGGCAGCTTCTTCGAATCACCCAGCGAGGCGAAATTGATCGTCGCCAAGACCGCCGCCCGCCGTTCCACCGCGCGCTCGACGCGCCTCCAGCGCTTCACGGCCCCCAAGTCCGTCGAAGTATAAGCAATTCGCGCGACCCTATTGCGATTGGGCTTGGGCTGAAAACCATCTTCCTCGCGGAGTGAGGACGGGGTGAGAACGCCCGCAGATTTCGACGCTATTTTTTGGTAACCATTCAGGATACCGGAGAGGTGATTGGTAGTCGCAAAGAGGAGGTGCATCCAGGTGCAACATTCCCTTCGCTACGCATGAATCGCCGCAGGGCCTGGAGTTGACCGTCCGGATCCGTCCGCAATCGTTCCGGAATGCCGCAATATTTGCGATGGAAAATGCGGGGGCAACCTATTTCTTTACCGTCGTTACCCAGCGGCGGCGACACCTCTTTCGATTCGCCTTCCATCGCCGACTGCTCGGCTCGTCGTGGCCTACCTGGCTCCCGCCCGGCAAAAAATTCAAGATTAAGCTCGCACTATACACAGGAACCGAGTACAATCTGCCTACAGATATCACTTTTTTGCACTACGGAGGGATGTCATGACGAATTCCGTCGTCAGGTTTCTCACGATTGCGTCTCTCGCATTGTTCACATCGGTCGCGATCGCTCAGAAACCCCCCAAACCAAGGCAGTTACCCCCCCCCTGATGGAGGTAAAGTTGCCACCGCCGAGGAGCCAACATTCCAGCGCTTTCGCATAACCACCGATCAAGGCGTTCTTGTCGTGTACGATGCGGACGAAACCTGGGATGGCCGGGAAGACGCAGGGGTCCAGCTTGCCTATTGGAACGACTTCGCGAGCGAGCAACTTTTCTTCTTCGATCAACTTCTATACACCTCCGATGACGTCCTACAGTCCATCGCGGCCATGCAGCGCGACCTTCAAATCGACCCCGCCCCGATCCTCAGCGAAAAGCCCGAGTTCGATCCTCTCCCTGCGCCAACCAGCCCCGGCCAATGGCGGCCGGCAACCGAAATTGATGTCCTCACCGTCATGGCCGACGGAGTTGCAGGGGCACGCGCGGAGGGTCAAGTCAGCGGCGTAATTATGCCATGCGCGCCCAATCCAAACTGCGACCCGGTTCCGGTTGTTGCTGGGGCAGACCCTGACCCGCCCGCGGCGGCCAGCGGCCCACTCACCGCGCCGGTCAGAGGCACTTCCAGAAACGAATTGTTCGCGTTGGTCCAGCGAGGTACGGGTTGCAACTGTACCGGCGGTGGAGGGTGTGTCTCCCACGAATGTCCCTGGCCCGATGCATGCACTCACGGTCAGTGCGATACGAATACAGGGAATTGCAGAACTGATTCGTATTGCGGCGACGGAACGTGCTGCTCCGGCCAACGAACCGCCAACTGGTGCTGTTTTCAGCCAGGCGAGAAGTGCTGCGAATTCAACGCGCCTGGCGGTTGCTGCCCGCCGGAAACGCCGTGTGTTAGTTGCGCATGCAATCCGGCTTGTTGCGGCGCTCCATGCTGCGGCCCTCAATGCTGTGAAGACCCCTGCGCCTGCAATCCGGCTTGCTGCGGCGACCCATGCTGCGGGGATCCATGCTGCGAAGACCCTTGCTCTTGCAATCCGGCATGCTGCGGCGATCCGTGTTGTAACGATCCTTGTTGCGTGGATCCCTGTTCCTGCGATCCGTGCTGCGTGAATCCGTGTTCGTGCTTGGACTGCGATGACGGCGACCCATGCACTGTCGATGGGTGCATCCAGGGTGCATGTTCTCACGAACCAAAGTGTACCAGCCCAATTCACTGTTGTCCGGAGAGCGGGACTTGCTGCGCCGGCGACAGGATCTGCTGCAACGGGATATGCTGTCAAAACTCGACGTTTTGTAGTGCCCCAGTGGCGGCAACTTGTTGTAATGAAGCCTGCTGTCTTGGCACTTGTTGTAACAATGTGTGTTGCTCGCCCCCTGAATCATGCACGTCCTGCGGCTGCTGCGCCGGCAGTTGTTGTAATGGAACATGCTGCAACGGCACTTGCTTTGATGGGACGCTGTGCTGTAATGACGGCAACCCGTGCACCCTCGATCAAGCCATTTGCGGCGACGAACTGTGCACGTTCAAAGTCTGTACATATCCTCCCATCTGTGACGACGGCAATCCGTGTACGGACAACAACTGTACGTTCAATGCGTGCAGCCAAACAACGACGTGCGATTTTCCCGATGCTGCCGACTGCACGGCCTGTACGGACGGGTCTTGCATCAACGGCACGTGCGTGCTGGTGGTCGATCTTGATTTCGAGGGTGTTGCAGACGATAAGGAAGAGAACCCCGGCGCATTCGTTCGTGTGTGTGACGAGCAATGCGAGCAGGAAGGCGACCTCCTACCCGGTTTGACGCTCAAGGGGGGAGCCGGCTTGACTGGCTCAGTAACCTTTGAGGTCACCGGCGGCAAGGGCGGGATCCAGCTTTACAGCGACCCGCAGGGACTAAACGTCCTGCCGCTCTATAACCAGACGATCCTGATCTCGGAACTACCAAAGACGTTTTACGTCAAGGGGTACGTGGTGAGTCCAGGACCTCGCGACATCGAGTTTCACGTCACCTCCAATGATCCGGCCATGCCGTGCCAAGACAAGGTGAAGCTGACGGTTGTGCAACTGAAACTCAAATCCCTGACCTTTACGACGGACCACGATCTTCTCCGCGATAACCTGAACCCCGACGATTACGAGCCGACTGGCGACGTGTTCCCCGAGCCCAAATGGCAGGCCGGCCGGCAGCCGTACGAGGATTTTCCGATTTCGCACACCATGGGCCAGAACGTGGGCATTGATGCGGAGTTTGAACTGCTTCCGCCCGGTTCAAATCCGCCGGATTTCGCGCTTTCAACTCAGGGTCCGCAAGGTTTTCACTTCCAGCAAGATGTGACCTTGCCCGGCGGGGAGACCGTGGTTTCACTTACTTCGATAGATCAGGTCGAAGGACGCATTCAGCGGATAGACGAGAATTCAATCGAGTGGACAATCAGGCTCAATGGTCGCACGGCCCTTCGAAAGGTCGCAGGTCCCTACCGAATCTTTGTGACCATCGGTACTCCGCGCGATAACACCGATCCACGGCACGTCGTAACCTGGAACCGAATGGCCAGAGCTATGCAGCAGGCTGAGGTTGTTAACTCAACCGATCCACACACTCTAGTTCTATCAATTATTGGCGCACAAGGTGAATACTACTTGGATGGTTTCAGACCAAATGCTTGGGTATTGCCGAACTATCCTGTGAATTTTCGCGGAGATTGTGGGTCAATCATACGTTATGCCAAGAACGTCGCCTACATGATCGGAATTCCTGGGACCTATGATCATATCCATGTTTACGCAACTGATATCGCGCCAGAAACTCCAATTGAAGGGTGGCCTGGAGATGGGCTTTGCACGCAAGCCACCTCCGATGGCTTTATTTCACATCCTTCCAATCCAACTTGGAAGTTGTGGTTAGTAGATGAAAGCAGCTCTCGTAATCGTTACGAAGCGGCGGCCCGTTTTTCATACGGTGAACAACTGAAATACTACCCAGGCGGGGTGCCCTATGCGCAGTCGGACAATGCCATCGATGTTTTGCATGCTTTTGACTTCCTATCTTGGTATGAAATAGTAACCGGCTCGTGGCTCTTTAGGCAAATAGAGCATACGTACCCATAAACGTAGAAGTGAGAGATATCCTTTTTTCTCCTGGAACAGCGAATTGAGGTAAATTATGATGCCGAAGTTATGGTCTTCCCTGCTCGGATTATTGGTAGCACAGCAATCATTTTCCGCTCCATCTAACCAAATTAGAAACCTCGAACCGGGAACGAAGGATGGAACGACACTGGTTCGCATCCCTGAAGGCAATCCGTTCGTTGGCATTGATCTTGAATCGATTCCTGGGCTAATTCAAGACTTTGCGAATAGCCAGCTTGAGTTCCGCATAGAAAAACACGCGCGACCCGAAGCCGCAGAGAGTCGTTCGGTTGAGGTCTTTGCCGGTCTTAATTCCAACCAGGATGATGCATTGCGATATACTTGGCAGCTGAACGGGCGAAAATTGGCAGTCATTTTAACGAGCGCAGCTCTTGTGCTACAACTCGATCTTAGAGAAATTACGACAGAGAGCGCAAGACAAAACGGTTTCGACTCGAAAACGCAATTCGTCATTGCAATAATGGAGAAAGTAATGTACACGAGGGGGAGAGGCGTCACATATGATGGAGCGTATAAGGATTTTGATCTCAAGATTCCCTGGCCTGAATCCCTTGATGATGGGGTAACTTTCAGCACGAATCCATCCCTCGACCTGGATCGTATCCAGGCTTGGTGGGATCGGGTGGATGGGTCTGTGGAGAATCAAGTACTTAGTATCCGCACTTATTTCTGCGTAACAAAGTTTCGAGGATTTCTCGATGGTTCGAAGTGGTTCCCTGACGATTTTCGCCAGTTCGTGCATGAAAAAGCTCGCGAGCAAGGTAAGCTCCCGCCCCAGGCTCCAAAGGCGGATGATTGATTGGTGACATAATAGGTGACTGTCCCTAATTCCCCATGGATAGCGCAATAGGAAATTCAAACGACATGAAGCGATATAAGAAGTGCATATATCACGGGCAGACTTGCGAAATTCGATCAGAAAACGCCGATGGAACGGTCACTTTGATCTCGATGAATGATTCATTTGAACGTTCGGACGGCGGCTGGAGACGCGTGGACAAATTCGAATCAGAGAAGATTGTTCGTCGCGATGAAGTAACGTTCTTGGCCGAAAGCGAAACCTAAAGGCTTGCGTTGTATGGGAATGGTGCGGCTAACAGCTTATATTTATAAAGGTCATAAGTGCCATATTCGTCACGACTCGGGAGATGGGAATGTAACTTTAGTGTTTAGTACTGATCACCGCTTTGCGGAATCGGATGGCTGGACAAGAGTTGACAAGTTCGAGTGGGAGAAAACTGTCCCCAAGAATGAGGTGACAATTCTACCTGAACAATAATCGGTGGGTGGCATAATGATTCGACGCTTGAAAGAGTGCAGATACAAGGGTGGAATCTGCTATGTCCTTAAGGATCTGCCAGATGGTCGAATTCGGATTCTTACCACCGATCCATCTCTTAGGCCAGATGCGCCTAACTCTGGTTGGCAACAGACAGATAAGTTTGAATGGCAAAAAACAGTGAGTCCGTCGGAAGTCGTATTTGAAAGCGATGGGTTCCAGAAATGACGATGCCGGAACAGCTGTTTTTCACAACAGCGACGAAATGATTGAAGGATTGCGGCAGGTGGCACTGACGACACGCGGGTGTGCCACTGCTCTTTGAGCAGTGCCCTTTTCCGGCGGGTGGATGGATTTCGCTCTATCGAACTTAGGCCCATGATTCGTCGGCCACTTTATTCCGCCATCCGATTTTTTGTCTCCCGACTCGAAATGCGCGCACCCTGAATGTTATATTAAGGTGATGAACGAAGGAAGCACAATCTCTCATCCTTCTGCCGCCCGAAGGCTTCGAACCACAACAGGTGGTGCCCAAACATATACCGACCACAACGCGAAAACAGTACTTTTCCAAACGAACCCAAAGTCAAAACGGGCACCCTGTAACCGGATCACAGATCCGCGCCCATTCAAAATGGCGGCGGGTGGCCCAGCCATCTACCTCTGCGCGGCCTGGGTTAGCGAGCGGCGCGGGAGCGGGTTACGAGGGTTTGAGTGGAGGCCTTGATGCCCTTGACCGCGGAGGCGAGGGCTTCGCGGTTGGGGGTGTGCTCCATGGCCGTGTCGTAGTGAACCAGATCATTTTCGATAAGCTCGCAGAGCGAGGAGGTGAAGGAGCGCATGCCTTCCTGCTCGCACTGGGCGATGATGGCGGGGATGTCGTCGTCTTCCTCGTGGATGATCTTGTCGCGGACGGTGGAGTTGCGAAGGAGGACCTCGGTCACGGGGTATTGCGTGCCTTCCTCGACGCCGGGGATGAGCTTCTGGCACATGATGGCGCGGAGGCTGTTGGCCAGCGAGGAGCGGATGAAGGCGTGCTCTTCGCGGGGGAAGAACTCGAGGATGCGCGAGAAAGTTTGCTGGGCGTCGCTGACGTGGAGCGAGCCGAAGACGAGGTGGCCGGTCTCGGCGGCCTGTAGCGCGGCGGTCATGGTTTCGCGGTCGCGAAGCTCGCCGATCATGATGACGTCGGGGTCCTGGCGGACCATGAAGCGGAGTGCGTCGTGGTAGTTGGGGACGTCGACACCGATTTCGCGCTGGGCGATGATCGATTTCTTGGGCTGGAAGACGTATTCGATGGGGTCTTCCACGGTGATGATGTGGGCGCCGCGGTTCGTATTGATGTGTTCGATCATGGCGGCCAGGGTGCTGCTCTTGCCGCTGCCGGTGACGCCGCTGATCAGGATGAGACCGTCCTGGTTGGTGTTTATGGTGTCCGAATAAACCGGGGGCAGGTGCAGCTCTTCGAAGGTGGGGATCTGGCTCTGCACGCGGCGGATCGAAGCGTGCGTATCACCCGTGGAGCGGAAAATGTTGATGCGGTAGCGATCGCCCGTCTGGCCGCGGGCGGAAAAATCGAGATCGCCCTGCCGGCGGTAGACTTCGCGGCGACTTTCCGGGACCAGGTCTTCGAGCATGTCCTCGATGTACTTGCTGTCGGGGAAGGGGGCCATGTCCAGCTTGCGAAGGTGTCCGGTGATGCGGTAGCAGGGAGCGTAGCCGACTTTCAAGTGCATGTCGGAGGCGCCATGCTGGGTCATGCCCGAAAGTAATCGCTGAATCGCCTCGCGAGGCGCCATCAAAGCATCGGCCATCGTGTCATGCTCCACGCCGTATCCGGCCTGAAGTTCATCGGAAAATAGCAACGACGCCGATGATTGCGGCGATGAGAGCCAGAATCAAGGCGGCGGATGCGAACTGTATGAGCTTTGTGTTAAGAGTCGTCACGCACTGAGCGAGTTCCTGGCCACGGGCTCCGACATCGGAGCGAAGGGCGTTGATGGCCCGCATCATGGGGTCGGAAGTCTGGGCCAACTGCGTCACGGCCTGGCCCTGCTTTTGAAGTTCGGCGGCGATCGTATCGCTGGATTTCTGGGCGACCTCGGAATAGCGGGCGAAGGTGCTGGAGCTTTCCCTGACGGCGTCGCGGATGCCGCCCAATTGTGCCAGGACTTCCTGGACGTGCTTTTGCCCGGCCGGTGCGTCAAGCTGATTTTGGATTTTGCCGAGGGCCAGTTGTTGAGCTTGCATGACCGCGGGCAATTCGGCAAGGCTGGCGATGAGCCGTTCGAGATTCTGGTTGGCGGACTCGGCCACCTCTGTCTGGCGTTGGACGTGGCCTTGCAGGGATTGAACCAACTCGGTGACCTGTCGGTTTTGATTTTCCTTGAGCTTGCGATTTCCGCCGAAGGTGAGCCATTGGCGTTTTGGGCTGCTTGCAACGTTGGTGTGGTCATCACCGTTTGAAGGGACAAAGCCGCGGGTCTGTGCGATCTGCGAATCGTCGATTTGGGTGACGTCCCAACCCATCGTTCGACGCGGGTGCTTGATCCAATCGCCAACCCGCGACCAAAGCGTCGTCCTTTCCACGCGGTACCTCCTTGACGGCCTGTGCGGCCCGAACGAATGAAACAGGATACCCCACCGGCGGCGAATTTGACGCCTGAGCGGGGTATTCTACCCTTGCGGCGAATGGGGATCAACGAGTCTGGACGACCGGCGGGGTGCAGGAGAAACGATGAGCAGGCGTGAAAAACTTGAGCAAATGCTGGGGAAGCAGCCGGGTGATCCCTTCCTGCACTACGGTTTGGCCATGGAGTTGATTAAGGAAGGCGAGATCGAAGCGGCATTGGGCCGTTTCGATTGCACGCTGAGCATCGATGCCGGGTACCTGGCTGCGTATTTTCATAAGGCGACCACGCTGGTGGGTGCGGAGCGGATCGAGGATGCGCGGGAGACGTTGCACGCGGGGATCGAGGCGGCGCGGCGAAAACAGGATGTGCATGCCGAGGGTGAGATGCAGGGGTTGCTGGATTCGCTCGATTGACGCAGTGAAAAAGCGAGACTCGGTCGTGGCGTTTTACCCTCACCTGGACCCTCGCCCCAGTAGGGAGAGGGCGAAACCATCCCCCCTCACAGGGGGGATAAAGGGGGGTAGAGATTCTGATCGTTCGTACGCATTCGGTATTTGCAAGTCTTTACCCTCACCCCAACCCTCTCCCTGATAGGGAGAGGGGGTACGCTACCGGGAAAGGAGCCGGCCGATGAGTCCGCGTTTTTGATCGCGGTCCTTTTCTTTGGGCTGGTCGGATGCTTTCTGGACGGTCATGACCTTCTTGGCGATTTTTCGAATGGCGGCGCGCACGGCGTTGTTCTGATCGAGCGATGCGATGGGCTTGCCCACGTCGATGGATCGGGCCACAAACTGGAAGTCGTTGGGGATGGTTGCAAAGACGGTTTTTTTCATCGTGTCCTGCACGTCTTTTTCGGTGAGTCGTCCCGATCGGCCGTCGGCCCGGTTGACGACGACCTCGATACGCTCGGGAAGAACTCCCAGGTGGTTGAGGGCATCGCAGAAACGCTTTGCATTGCGAATGCTGGGTACGAGCATCTGGCACACGACCAGGATCAGGTCGGCCCGGGCGAAGATGGGAACAGTCTGGGGTTCGAAGTGGCCCGGCACGTCCAGGACTACGTGTTCGTAGGAGTCCGAAAGGATTTCAAGGATGCGCTCGACGACTTCGGGCGTTACGGAGTCGCATTGTTCCAGCGCTTCGGGACGCGTGAGCAGGACCACGCCTTCGGGGAGAGCGGTCATCGTCGAGGTCAGGACGGAGCGATCCAATTCGGCGCCCGACGAGGCCAGATCGTAGATGGTGTACTTCGGATCGCAGTCGAAGTTGACGGCTACGTTGCCCATTTGCAAGTCGAGGTCCACCAGGGCGCATTCGCGTTGGGACAGTTGGGCGATTTCGAGTGCGAGATTGCAGGCGATGGATGTCGCGCCGACTCCGCCGCTGGCGCCGACGACACAAATGCAGCGGCTCTTGGTGGTGGTGAGCATGCGGCGGCTGGCCACGCGGGCGACGGCGTTGGCCAGGTCGATGTCGTCGATGGGCTCGCAGACGAATTGATCGCACCCCGCACGCATGGGACCAAGAATGGCATCGGGTCCCATGTTGTGGCTGATCCCGATCAGGGCGAGTTCCTGGAAACGGGAGGATACCTGCTCGATGACTTCAACCACCGCTTTGGGGTCGGGGTCCAGGTGAAAGAACACCAGGTTGACGGGCGAATCGTGCAGAAGTTTGGCCAGGGCATCGGGCGAACCGACTTCGGCGACGAAGCGGACGAAGTTCAATCCGGTGATATGTTTGGTCAACTCGTCCGAGGATTCGGGTTCGACGTTGTATAGGCAGACGTGCAGTAGATTGCTCATAGCATTTCCGTCTCTGGACTCACGATTCTCAGGCGAGGCAATGATCCATGTATCTATCGGCCTACTCTGCATGAGAGTTGTTCACGCCGAACAATCCGTTCTTTGGGGCGATAATGCGGCATGGAAGCGGGTTGAAGATGTTCACGCTTATGCGATGGACCCATCGCAGGCGCTCCGGGTTCGGATGTGGCGTCCCATAAGCGACGGCGTATGCGTTGCGACGACTATCGGGGATGAATCCCGCCGAAGCGCCGCTCTCGATTTGCGAAATCTGTGATGGCGGCGTCGAGGTCCAAAGGCGTGAATTCCGGCCAGAGTTTGTTGCTGATATACAGCTCGGCGTAACTGATTTGCCAAAGGAGAAAGTTGCTGATGCGCCGTTCGTTGGCGGTGCGGATCAAAAGGTCCGGGTCGGGGAGGCCGGCAGTATAAAGCTCGTTGGAGATCACGGACTCATCGATTTCGTCGGGACGCAGGCGGGCGTCTCGAACTTTGCTCGCGATGGTACGCACCGCATCGACGATTTCGTCGCGCGAACCGTAGTTGAGGGCGAGGCAGAGCTTGAGGCCGGTGTTGCTGCGGCTCATGGCCACGGTTGCGTCCATTTCGTCCAGGACGCTTTGCGGAAGACCTTTGCGACGGCCAATGTGCAGGAATCGCACGTTGTTGCCCATGATGGTTTCGCGTTCGGCGATGAGGTACTCTGCGTAGAGGCCCATGAGGAATTCGACTTCCTCGGACGGGCGTTTCCAGTTTTCGGTGCTGAAGCTAAAGAGGGTGAGCGCTTCGATATTCAGCTTGGCGCAGTGGGTGACGATTTGGCGCACGGTTTTCGCGCCGGCCTCGTGCCCGCGGATACGCGGGAGACCCTGCCGTTTGGCCCAACGGCCGTTGCCGTCCATGATGATGGCGATGTGCCTAGGACGCCGATCAGGCGACAGTTCCGACGTTTCAGCCATGTTCGAGTGTGACTCCTATGACCCAATAGGAAGTGGGCGCACGCGATGACGAGCATCCTCAACAGTAATGATGGCACCAGCCTCGAGAACGACGTGATCATCCCGCAGAGCACTCTCCAATCGATCAATGACGAACGAGGATCGCGTGTTGTTTAGTCGAAATAATATAACGCTGATCGCCCTGGATCGGGACATGGCGACGATTTCGCCAAAATCCAAATCAAATGTCAGAACGGTACGCGATTCTTCGCCGGCGAGTTCAAAAATTTTCTGATCGGGAAGGCGGTGAAGTCCTCGGTCGCTCAGGTGCACTACATCGTGTCCCTGAGCCCGGAGCCACGAGACGACCCGCTTGGAAACGCCCATGTCCGCGAGAAAACGCATGATCACGCCGAACGCACTTCTTCAGCAGTAAGCCAGGCGGCATATTGGAGGGCCTGTTGGATATCTTCAATTTCAAGATATGGATAATCCGCCAGTACTTCCTCGGTCGTCGCACCGTTGGCGATTTGCTTGACGATTACCGATACAGGAATGCGCATTCCGCGTATCGCGGCGCGACCGCCAAGAATATCCGGCTGAAAAGTGATTCGATCAAAAGGAGGCATAACGCACCTTCTCTTTTCCAGGCCACCCCCCAACAGAATTATACCCTGTTTTGCCTCGTGATCCTATCGTCTTGATGATTGATCAATCCTCGCAAAGCCTGATTCTCATGGCTTGGGCAGTGTTTGTGATCGCTCGGGTCCTACTCCGATAAGCGAAACCGGCGCGCCGAGGAGCGTTTCGATCCGATCGACGTAAGCACGGGCCGTCGCCGGGAGGTCCGCGTAGCGCTGGACCACGCTCAGGTCGCCCGACCAACCTGGAAAATACTCAATCACAGGTTTGCACTTCTCCAGGAGTTCGGGGCTGGCCGGCGGCGAGGTCAGCACTTGGTCACCGCAGCGGTAGGCCGTGCAGACTCCGACCTGCTCAAACTCGCTGAGCGTGTCGAGGTGCAGGAGTGCCACGTCGGTGACACCGCTCACGCGGGCGGCATAGCGACCGGCCACGGCGTCGAACCATCCGCAGCGCCGCGGCCGGCCCGTCGTCGTTCCATACTCGTGCCCTCGCTCGCGGATGCGGTCGCCGACCGCATCTTTCAGCTCGCTGACGAACGGCCCGCCGCCCACGCGCGTGGCATAGGCCTTGGTGACTCCGATCATTCGAGTCACCCGCGAAGGCGGAACACCTGCGCCAGGTCCGATGCCGTGGGGGCCGGTGCTGCTCGAAGTCACATACGGATAGGTGCCGTGATCCACGTCGAGAAGGACGCCATTGGCACCTTCGAAGAGAACCGTTTTGCCCGCGTCCATTTCGTCGTGCAGCAAGGTCGTGGTATCCGCGATCAAGGGACCCAGCCGCTGTTGCGCCTTAGCCAGATCGGCGATGACTGTCTCGGCATTCAGTCCGCCGTCCGAGCCATACGCGGCCTTCAAGGATGACTGTTTCGCTACGACGATTCTCCGTACGCGATCGTTCAGGTTTGCTTCGTGGAGCAAGTCCGCGAATCGAACAGCGGTCGTGCGGCGCATCTTGTCGGCGTAGCACGGTCCGATGCCGCGAGCCGTGGTACCGATCCTGCCGCCTTCGCCGGCGGCCTGCTCGCTGAGTTGATCTTCGATCTTGTGGTAGGCCAGCACGAGGCAGGCCCGGTCACTAATTCGCAGGCGCGGGGCCACATCGATGCCGCGCGACGCAAGGGCGTCGATCTCGGCGAGGAGCGAAATGGGATCGACGACCACGCCCGGCCCGATCACCCCGACGATTTTTTCATGCAATACGCCGGTGGGCAGCAGATGGAGGGCAAACTTTTCCGACCCGACCCAAACGGTGTGCCCGGCGTTGGCCCCGCCGTTAAAGCGGACGACCAAATCAAAGTCGGGGCAGAGCATATCGACGATCTTGCCCTTGCCCTCGTCGCCCCAGCTCAGGCCAAAAACGCAGGTATGTTTTGCAGGTTTTGAACTCATCGTTTGAGGCTTCAGTCCGACCTAAACGGCATGTACAGCAAAAAGGGCCCGATCGCGGGCCCCAACATAAGTCACGCCTTTTGGGCACGTTATCGACGGACTGAACCGCTGTCAACGGCCTGTGATATCATTAAAATTAACAATCAATAATGCAACCTATGTGTTTTTTAGTTGACAGATGCGATATTTTAAGATAAATACTATTGAAAGTAGGTTATTTCTCGTTTTTGGAGGCGACACATGACGGCATCCTTTGATCCCAACGTGCTTCGTAATTTTCTGGTGATTCCGTACGACGAGCTCGAGGAGATGAACCTCGAGGCCAAGCGCCAACGGCTGGAGCGGGTGGATCGGAGGACCATTGAAGACGCGCGACGGAAGTATCTGACCGATGAAAAGCGGATCAAGGCGGTTACGGTCTGCTTCAGCGACCTCGAAGGCCGCTTCCACATGCTCGATTACGACAAGAAGTTCCTGCTGAAGTCCGACGACAACCTGACTTTTGACGGCTCGTCGATCCGCGGATTCTCCGAGATAGCAGAGTCCGACCTGAAGCTGTCGATCGACTGGCCGGCGTTTTACTGGCTACCCGCGGACATTTTTGGACCCGGTAAGGTGATCGTCTTCGGCGAGGTCCAGGACAAGGACGGCAGTCCGTACAAATGCGATTTCCGTTCGCGGTTGCGACTGTTTACCGAGGAGCTTTACCGCAACGAGCACATGGTGATGCACGTGGCCCCGGAGATCGAGGGCTTCCTGTTCAAGGATATGGATGCCGAGCGGCGCTTCTTCGAGACCGGGCGGTTCGATTTCGTCTCGACGGGCGGGTACTACCATTCGCTTCCGCAGGACCCGTTGCGGCAGTTCATCGATCGCTCGGCGGAGGCTCATCGGGCGCTGGGGCTGTCGAACGAAAAGGATCATCCCGAAGTCGCGCCCTCGCAGTTTGAGATGAACTTCTCCTACTGCGAGGCCATGGTCGCGGCCGACCAGATTCACCTGTACAAACTCATCTGCCGTCAGGTCGCGGCGAGCATGAACCTGACCGCGTCGTTCCTGCCCAAGCCGGTGACGGGCGTGAACGGCAGCGGCATGCACTGCAACATTTCGCTGAACCGAAACGGCAAGAACCTCTTCTACGACAAGAACGGCCAGGACGGCATCAGCGAGTTCGCATGGAGCGTGGTCGATCGCATTTTGAACAACGCGACCGACATCTGCCTGGTGCTCAATCCCAGCGTGAATGCGTATCGGCGGCTCGATCCGCACTTCGAAGCCCCGAACCAGATCAAGGCGTCGGCGACAAATCGAGCGGCCATGATTCGCATTCCGTTGGGCAATGAGCGGACGGCGCGCATCGAGTTTCGCTCCGTCTCTCCGGATACGAATCCGTATCTGTTGTTTTACACGCTGTTGCGTACCGGCCTGCAAGGCGACCTGCCCGATTCGGGAGGCGATGCGGAAGGCAAACGGTATCGAACGCGGTTCTTGCCCGACAACACCTACGACGCGATCCGCCTGTTCAAGGCCAGCCGTCTTGCGGTGGAGTTGCTCGGCGAAGAATCGCATTCGAAGTACGTGGAGCTCAAGCAGCGCGGGGCCGACCGCTGCCCGAAGGATTTGGGCACGCGCGTCAAACGCGAGGAAGTGATGTTCCACCACGAAGTGACCAACCAGTTCCTCTGGAACCAGTTTTAGGAAAGGCAACGAGGCAGCAAGGCAAAGAGGCAAATACGAAGGGTCGGGGTGGCACGGTCTCGCGCCGTTTGCGAGGCCGTGGCTCCTTCCGATCCGCAAACAAAGGCGCGCGCAAGCAAGTAGACAGATTGGTGTTTGCCCGTAGCGTTGTGCAATCCGCACCCGGAGCGCAAGCGACCGGCGGTAGCCGAAATCGAGACCACCCCGCGCTGGCGTTTGGGGTTCGGATCAAGAACGAGGTTCCGCATTCTAGTTTTTTCGCCATTCGATATTCGCCCTTCGCCTTTCCGTCAGCCCCGTTCACCCCAACCCTCTCCCCGGGAGGGAAAGGGGGCATCCTCGCACTTACAGACGATCAATCGCCCGCGGGCTGGAATTCCAGCATTTCCAGCGTGCTACCGCGGCCCAAGCCCGTGCCGCCGCGGATATATCGCTGTGGGTAACCCAGTAGATCGTCGAAACGTACGCGGGCGACGACGGTGCCCGGGGCGGTGCCGAGCGAGCTGGCAGAATCGTTGATGTTTTCCAGCTCGGTTTGGAGGGTGTCGAGGAGGCCGTCGATCGAGTAAGCGCTCGGCAGAGCAATGGATGGGGTTTGGCCATTGACGGTGATTGCGGCCACCAAGCCGTCGCGAACTTCCACCTCGTATAAGCTGCCGTGCATGCGGTAGGTCGCACGGTAGGTGCGGATGCCTGCGTTGCGCCAGCGCTGCCGGGCTTGAGCCAGTGCTTCCTGGGTAAACGGCGTGGTGGGTTCGCGGAGGTAGAGCAAGGCGGCCATGAGGCCGAGCAGGAATGCCGTGGCGGCAACGATCAGGTTTCGACGACGCAGCATATAGGGATAACCATTTGAGCCGTTGCCAACATGCAGGGCCGGGGTCTGCCTGTCAATGAACCAGGCATCTGCGTGCAACCACGGCCTGGCAATCGGCGCCGGACCGTGCCGCCCGGTAATCGAGCCGGAACCGTATGGGTCACTCCGTCCGGTAATGGGGTCTGAGAATGGGTCGGGTTGCCCAACTGGGGACGACCTCAAGGCACCTCTAAGGGAGTCCGAAAAAATCGAGAGGGAGGGAATTGCGTTTTGGTCGCAAGTTCCCGTGCTGAAACCATCGCTTGTACTTTGCTCCTCTCCTGAGAGAGGGTTCGAGAAATGGTCCGGTGACAAGCAAAAACGATCGGTCGGGCGTGACGAAGTCAACATCAAAAACAGGTTCCTATTCGCGCAAAGGTCCGGGGATTCTGGGTCGTGCGGAAAGCGGAGGCGATGAGGATCGTCCCTTCGCGGAGATGCGCCGGGCGCTGAACGATGCGCTGCGGCTGCTGGCGCTTCACCGATGGGTGTTCTTCATTCCGTTTTGCCTGGTGTGTTGTGGGGCGTTTATCGGAAGCCTTTACTACCCGCGAACCTATAGCGCCATGACGGGGTTTGAAGTGCGCAACGACCCGGTCATGAGCGATCTGCCGCTTTCGGCGGGCGTGGCGTCGTTCAAATTTTTCCGCAACACCATGGTCCGCGACCTCACTTCGTCGGAGTGCATGGCCGAGGTCGTGGAAACCCTGGGGTTGCTCAAGGACGCCGAGCGTGATGCCGGTGGTGCGCTGACTCGATCGTCAATCCGACAGCGCGACAGCCTTTCCCGCCAGCTTGGGGCGAACCTCAACATTACTTCGACTTCTCCGAGCGAACTGATCGACATTGTGCGCATCAACTACACCGGGCCTGACCCCAACATCGGCCGGGGGTTGGTGGACGCAGTCAAGCGGACCTACATCCGCCGCACGCGGGCGTGGATCCGTGACTTTCTGGTGAGCCAGCGGGATTATTTTCTTCGCGAGGGCGAAGAGGCGGGAAAGGAAGTGCTCGCCGCACAGCGCGAGGAAACGAAACTTCGCCTCGATAATCCGTACATCAATCCGTCCGATCCCGGCTCGATCTCGGCAAAAATTGCTCAACTGGAAATGGAGCGACGCGAGCTGCAACTTCGCAAACGCGAATGTGACGGAGAAATCGGAGTCCAGCGACAGCTTCTGGTATCGCTGGAACCTGCCGTACGAACAACTACAGAGGATGGCGCACAGAGCACAAACTACGTCAGTTCCGACACGATGCAGATTCTCGGTCGAATTCAGGAAATACAAAACAAGGTGGCCAAGCTCCGCGATACCCGCGGCATGACCGACGAACATCCCGAAATCCACGACTTGCTGGCGGAACGAGTCGGGCTTGAACAAACCCTCAAAGAGCAGCGAGATAACGACCAGCGGATTTCGCAGTTGGAGGGACCGCCTGGGGAAGCGCGTTCGCCGAATTGGCCTGGTGCGACTGGCGAGGGCGGCGCGTTCCAGGGTGAGCGAGCCAGAGTGGCCGTGCAGATCGCGGCGCTTTCGGAAAAGTTGCACGATCTAGAGGCCGGGCTGGGCACGAACGAGCTGACCTTGCAGGAGCTTTCGAACGCCAAGGACGAGCTGTATGAAAAACAGGAGGAGTTCGGCGAAGTCATGGCCCGGGTGGGCAAGGCCAAGCAGCGATACGCTCAAATCGGATCCACGCTTTCGACGATCGAACCCGCGATCAAAGCGGCCGAGCAGGATCGGTTGCTGCAATTTTCGGAAGGTCAGGCCGCACACGGAAGCGTGATGCCGATTTCGCCCAAGGCGACGACGATCGTCTTGCTGGCGTTGCTGGCGGGTACGCTGGCAGGCGTCCTCTTCGTAATCCTGGCCGAGGTGTTGGACCACGTCTATCGAAGTTCGAGTCAGGTGGGCCGCAGCCTGGGCCTGCCGATTCTGGAGGCGATCGACGAAATCGTGACCGGCAATGATCGGCGGCGATTGCTCGTGCAGCACGCGGTGGTGTCGCCGCTGATGATCCTGATGTTTGTCGCGTTTACCGGGCTGACGGGCTCGATGGCCTACCTGAGCATCACGCAGCCGTGGACCTACCAGCGAATCCGCAATATCCCCAATGCGGCTCTTAACTTGTTTATCGACTTACCTGCCACAACCGGCGGCGACAGTCCGCCCGCCAATCACTAGCGCTTGCAACGCCGATCAGCGTCCATCATCCGATTATATGCCATGAGTGTAGTGGCACGAGTGTCTTGACGACCGTCACCTATGGCGGTCTTTTTTGCCCAAGACGCCCCGGATAGGGCTCGAACGTGCCGGAGCAACGCTCGATGGCCTCGTTCGCGGGTTTGCGATTATCGGTCGAACCGTGAACTTGCCGATTCGCCGCAAAACCACCCCCAACCGCACTTACGCTTTGTAGCCGCCGATAAGAACGTCGGCGGCGATGCGCCTTCCGTGAAAGGGTTATAGGCGGCCTTCGCGAGCGCTTCACCAATCACCCGGAGCACCACGGCACCATGCTGTTCGACAGCTACGTTTTTGCCCTCTTTCTTCCCGTCATGCTCCTGACCTATTGGAGCCTGAAGGGCGACGCGCGACGGTGGGTCCTTCTCTTCGGTAATTACTTTTTCTACGGCTGGTGGGACTGGCGATTCTGCGGCCTCCTGGGATTCAGCACGGTTTTGGATTTCTTGTGCGCGGCGGCGATGGACAGATCAACGGTAGCCTCGTCGCGCAAGCGCATCCTTTTCGTCAGCGTCGTGCTGAACCTCGGCCTGTTGGCGGCCTTCAAGTACTTCAACTTCTTTCGCGACTCGGCCGCCCTGCTTTTTGAGGCGTTGGGCATCCATTCGAATCTCCCGCTTCTCAACGTCGTCCTTCCGATGGGCATTTCCTTCTACACGTTTCAGACCATGTCCTACGTGATCGACGTGTACCGAGGCGAAAAACCGGAACGAAGCCTGCTGAATTTCGCCCTGTTCGTTTCGTGTTTCCCGCACCTGGTGGCCGGCCCCATCGTGCGCGCCGATAGTCTCCTGCCGCAACTGGCAACCGATCGACGATTCGATCAGGTCAACCTTTCCACGGGGGCATATCGCATCTTTCGCGGGCTGTTCAAGAAGATGGTCGTGGCCGACGCGCTTGCGTTGTACGTGGACGCGGTATTCGCCGAACCGACCGCCTATGCGGGGCTGGGGGCGTGGATCGGGCTGTACGCGTACGCCTTCCAAATCTACATGGATTTTTCGGGTTACTCCGACGTGGCGATCGGCACGGGGCAATTGCTGGGGCTGAAATTCGCGGAAAACTTCGATGGTCCCTATTTGGCCGTTTCGCCGTCGGATTTCTGGCGGCGCTGGCACATTACGCTCTCCACGTGGCTGCGCGATTATTTGTACATTCCGCTGGGAGGGTCGCGCGGTTCGACCGCCCGCACGGTGCGCAACCTCATGATCACGATGGCGCTGGGCGGATTGTGGCACGGTGCGGCGTGGACCTTTGTGGCGTGGGGTGTGTACCACGGGATGCTGCTCGTCGGTGAGCGTCTGGCATTTGGCCGTCGCCGACAAGCTTCGACCTTGAAGCCCGAACTGGGAACGCGCATCCTGGCCGTGGTGGTCATGTTTCACCTGACTTGCGCGGGATGGTTGCTCTTTCGCTCGCCCGATTGGCAAACGGTACTCACCATGCTCCGGGCGATGACCGACTTTAGCGCGGCCGAGGTCCGGGGGTTGCGCGTGGCGGTCATTATTCTGGCCTGTGCGATTGCCCATGCGCTTCCTCTCTTTCGCACGCTTCCCGACCGCTTCGCGCGCCTACCGGCGCTGGGACAAGGTGCGCTTGCGGCGGTCTGCCTGTGGTCCTTGCTCCTCTTGAGTCCCGAAGGAAAACCGTTCATCTATTTTCAGTTTTGAGAGTCATCATGGTTGGAGAAAACCGTTCCAATTTTCGGAAAGCCTTCTGGATGGCGGCCGGATTTGTCGCCGTCCTGTTTGCAGGCGACACGATCCTCTCGCGTGTCCAATGGCCGAACATCTATGGCAGCCGCAACCTCAGCCGTGCCACCTGGGAGCGGTTCGACCGGTCCACCGAGTCGTTCGACGTCATCTACCTTGGCTGTTCGTATGAATGGTACGGAATCAGTCCGCGAGCCGTCGATCTGGAAGTCGAACGACTGGGCAATGGAAGGATCAACAGTCTCAATCTTTCCTCTGCGGCGGCCAGCATGGTGACGAATTACCTCCTTGCGCGGCGGATCGTCGAGAGCGGCCGGTTGCCCAAACTCGTCTATCTGGACATCAGTCCGGATGCGACGGACGTTTCGCAAAGCTCCTGGCTCTTGCACGGATTGCGATCCCTGGGAGATGTTCGCGATCTGCCGATCGCGGCGTCCGTGGGGACCGACGCATTTCTTGAAACCTCGTTGTCCGCGACGTTTCGAAGTTACAGCCGGTGGGATGACGCGAGCATCGCTGTCGGGCGCGTGGTACTGGCCGCACCGGTACACCCCAAATTGAAGATGCGATTTGACGATCGTGGATGGGCGGAGTGGATCGGCGGCGAGCGGGAGCTACGCCAGCCCCCCGGCCCGCCGGCTCAGGCTTCGCACGGCGCCGACAATGACTCGAATGCGTCTCGACCGCTCGACGCAAACGCCGTGGCCCTGCGCCGTACGGTCGAATTGCTCCAAACCGCCGGCGTAGAAGTGAGATTGCTCGAAGTGCCGATGGCGAAAGTCGCGGCGCCGTGGGATTGCCACGATGGCAACGAGGCCTATCTCGAGTGGATTCGTACCGCCACCGCAGGCCTCGACGTGCCGATCGTGCGGACGCCGGAAGGTCTGGCGGTCGATTCTGATTTCTTCGACCCGGTCCACCTCAACGCCAGGGGAGCGCTAAAGTTTTCGCGCTGGCTTGCCAGAGACGTTGTGGCTGCCCTTTCCGGCGTCGATGGCGTGCCGACTTCCATGGGACTCTCCAGCAAGCTTCCCGCATTGGATGGGAGCCGGAGAGCCGACGGCCGGGCAAAGACGCCCTCTCGCCCTCACTCGCCGAGGATTCTTCCGCCTACCGTGGCATCGTTGGAGAACCCCTAAGCGGTATCGACGGACCCAAACGCTCCTCTGTCGCGAGCAAGCAGCCGGTGATAAAACCCGTTCTACGCAGGCGGCGGAGGACGGGTAGCGCCAATGGCCCTAAGCTCAGCTCGGACGTCGGGAGTATCATCTGGGCGTTGGATACAGAAACTTCAAATCTCAAGCAAGGCGGTGACGGTGAAGACGGTCGAGTCGCGCGCAGGCTGCGCCGATTCATGCTGGCGATCCTGGTCTTCGCGATGACGGGTACATTCGTCGATTTGATGCTGTTGAATCATTACGAGGACACATGGCAGATGATCCCGCTGGGCTTGCTGGGATCGGCGGCCCTGACGCTTGTCTGTCACGGAATTCGCGGAAGCGCAATCAGCCTGCGAGCATTTCAAATGATGATGGTGTTCCTTGTTGTCGGCGGCATAACGGGTGTGATACTGCATTCGCTGGCGAGTGCGGACTTTCAGCGAGAAATGGATTCGACGATCAGCGGATGGCGGCTGGCGTGGTTCGTGTTACATTCAGTGGTTCCGCCGACGTTGGCGCCGGCTGGCTTGATGCAGATGGGATTGATTGGTCTTGCGTATACGTACGGGCACCCGGCGTTTCATCGTCGCGGTGCTCGTACATGGAAAGGAGAGCGAAAGTGAACACGAATCGAAAAATGGCAGTGTTGGCGAGTGCGGCTCTGGTGATGGGTACTCTTGGCGCGACGGCGCAGGCTCAGGTCGGCAAGTCGCTGGGAGTGATCGACGTTAACACCGCCACCGACAAGGATCTGTTGGCGCTGCCGCACATGACGCCGGAAATCGTCAAGACGGTCGTGGACGCCCGGCCCTTCGAAAATGCCATCGCGTTGAATACGCACCTGCTGGCCCAAAAACTAACGCAGGAGCAAGCCGGCGAGCTTTACGGCAAGGCATTTGTTCACGTCAATCTGGACACGGCCACGCCCGAAGAGATCAAGCTGATTCCGGGGGCCGGTAAGAAAATGGCAAAAGAATTTGAAGAGTATCGTCCGTGGAAGTCGTGGGCGCAGTTCAACAAGAAAATTGGCAAATACGTTGGCGAAAAGGAAGCGGAACGACTGGCCCAATACTGCTTCATTCCGTTGAATGTGAACAAGGCGACAGAGGAGGAGCTGGCGACTATCCCCGGCCTGACCAAGCCGACCATTGAGCAGATCAGCAAAGGCAAGCCGTGGAAGTCGATGGAAGATTTCAAAACGAGCATCGCAAAGGCCACCGGCGAGAAGGATGCCAAACGGATTGCGAGGTTTCTGGTAGCGCAATAATGCAGAGGACGGTCGGGGGATTACCTTGCTCCGAAGTTTGGTTCTCTCGTTGCGACCTTGCTATTGAGGGTGTTGGGACTCGAACCCAAAACCTACGGCTTAAAAGGCCGGTGCTCTACCATTGAGCTACACCCTCAGCCGGTTGAATACTCATGTCCTGGCGGATGCCCAACCAGTCCAAGACTGACCCACAGAACCGGGAGCGCCCGCGCAAAAACGAGCGCAAACACAGTTTGGCCCCGCGCTTGCGCTTGGGGTCGGGTTAGCAACCCTACGAATCATATCGCAAGATGGAATGAAAGGGTACTGAGGCGAGCTGGTTGCGGCCATTGAGGAAACCAAGCTCGATCAGAACAGCGACGCCGACGATTTCGCCGCCCAGTGCCTTGATGAGCCGCGTACACGCGACCATCGTTCCGCCAGTGGCCAGCACGTCATCCACGAGTAGGACGCGGTCGCCCGGCTCGATGGAATCGCTGTGAATCTCCACGCGGTCGGTGCCGTACTCCAGATCGTACTCCTCCATGTGCTTGTCGGAAGGCAGGCGGCCCGGTTTGCGGATGGGGATGAAACCGGCCGAAAGCTCCGCGGCGACGGTGGCGGCAAAAATAAAACCCCGCGACTCAGGTCCTGCGACCGCGTCGATGTGAAGGTGACGGAAGGGCTGGGATAGGTATTCAATGGACAATGCGTAGGCCGCAGGATCGGCGAGCAACGGAGTAATGTCCTTGAAATTGACGCCGGGCTTGGGAAAGTTGGGGACTTCGCGAATGAGCTCGCGAAGGCGTGTGGAGCGTAGACGGTCTTGAAGTTCCATAGTCACCTGGCAGAGAATCGCATGGGTCTTGAACGGTCATCGCTGAGCATAAAGCGGTCAGGGGAGCATCGCAAGCTCAGTCTTGTTGACGCTCGCCCTGCGGCCTATTGCCGGCTGGGTCCGGCGAACCTGCACGGCCGCCCCCAACGAAAGTCTCCAGAAGCGGGATACAACACACGTCAAGCGCCTCGCAAGAGCGGGCCGATAAGTGCTTGATGACTGTTTTGGGTGTGATTTTGGCGCGGGCGGGAAGCAAGGGGCTGCCCGACAAGTGCGTGAGGCCGCTGTTGGGTCAGGCAGTGATCGAATACACGTTCGATCATGTGCAGGCCAGCCGGCTGCTGACCGCGGCGGCACTCACCACCGACAGCGAACCGGCCAAGGGAATCGCCCGGCGGCGCGGGATCGAAGTGATCGACCGGCCTGCGGAACTGGCGATTGATACAGCGACCGTCGATTCCGCCGCTCGCCACGCAGTCGAAGAATGGGAGCGCGAACACAATCGAATTGTTGATGACGTCGTGCTCCTGTACGGAAACATTCCCGTGAGGGCGGCGGGTTTGATCGACCGCGCCGTTGAACACTTGCAAAAGTCCGGCGCGGACTCGGTCCGTAGCGTCGCCCCGGTCACCAAGCAGCACCCCGATTGGGTGCACCGGCTTGACGGCGACCGGATGACGCAGTTTCGGCCCAACAGCTTATACCGTCGGCAGGATCTTGAGCCGCTTTACTATCACGACGGTGCCGTGGCGGCAGTCACTCGATCGGCACTCTTCGGTGCCTTGAAGACGCCAACGGACTTTCAGTCATTTCTTGGCCGCGATCGTCGTGCCATCGTCTGTCACCCGGAAGACGCGGTCGATATTGACGGCCCCGTTGATTTGCACCTGGCTGAAGCGATTCTGAAAAACAACAGGACGAACGAATTGTCGATTGTCGATTGTCGATTGTCGATTGGTAAGCAAGAACTTGGTCCGAACGAGCCGGTGTTTGTCATTGCCGAAGCGGGGGTCAATCATAACGGCGACGTGGAAACCGCACTGCGGATGGTCGATGCGGCCTCGCGGGCCGGTGCGGACGCAATCAAGTTTCAACTCTTTCGAGCGGCCGACCTGACCAGCAAACATGCGGCGACGGCCGAATACCAACGGCAGGCGACCCGGCATTCAACCCAACAAACAATGCTAAAGCAACTCGAACTCGACGACGAAGAGTTCAGACGCATCGAACGACGATGCAACGAACGCTCCTTGATCTTCATGGGAACGCCATTCAGCCCGCGCGACGTTTCGCGATTGGCCGCCCTCGCAGCGCCCGCGATCAAAATTGCATCCAGCGACTTGAACAATCACGAGCTGTTGGAATCCGCGGCGGAAACCGCCCTGCCGCTCATCCTCTCCACCGGCGCCGCCACGCCGGAAGAAATTGACGAGGCCGTGCGCTTCCTCGACCAACGGGGCGCACGCAGTCGATTGGTCCTGCTGCATTGTGTGAGTTCGTACCCCGCTCCGATGGAAGCTGCAAACCTGCGGGCGATTCAGACCCTGCACTCGGCTTTCCATGTTCCGACAGGCTTTAGTGACCACACCACATCCACTTCGACAGGGGCGCTGGCCGTGATGGCCGGAGCGTGCGTGGTCGAAAAACATTTCACGTTGGATCGGTCGATGACCGGTCCCGACCACGCGATGTCCTTGACGCCCGACGACTTGCAGACCTACATCGCGGCCATTCGTGAAGCCCAGATGGCTCGCGGAAGCGGTAAGCTCGGAATGGGCGATCAGGAACACGAGGTACGCGACGCGGCGCGGCGAAGCATCGTGGCCGATCAGCCGATCGCCCGCGGGACCCGGATCACCCGGGCGATGCTTGCCTTGAAGCGTCCCGGAACCGGCATCCCTCCGGGGGAAATGCAGCAAGTCATCGGCAAAACAGCCGCCTCGAACATCCCCACAGACACCCTGCTGTCATGGGACATGGTGCGATGACGAAGAGTGGCAACCAGGCAACCAGGCAGCAAGGCAGTAAGAGACGGCCCAAGCAACGACGGATCGCGGTGGTCACGGGAACGCGGGCGGAATACGGATTGCTGCGCTCCACCATGACCGCACTTCAGCAGCACCGCAACGTAACGCTGCAAGTGGTCGTCACCGGGTCGCATTTACTTCCGAAATTCGGGCACACCATCGACGAGATCATCGCGGACGGGTGGCGAATCGACGCCCGCGTGCCCATGCAGCGAGGCGACGACGATCCGCTCGATCAGGCTGCCGCCCTGGCGCGCGGGGTCGCGGGCATCGCCAGGTTCCTCCACAATCATCAAACCGACATCGCCGTGGTGCTCGGAGACCGCATCGAAGCGATGGCAGGAGCACTGGCCGCGGTCACCACAGGCCGAGTCCTGGCCCATGTTCATGGCGGCGACCTGGCCGCCGGCGATTTTGATGACACGCTGCGGCACTCGATCACCAAGCTGGCCCACCTGCACTTTCCGGCCACGCGCGACGCAGCCCGCCGGATCATTCGCATGGGCGAGGCCGCCGCGCGAGTACACGTGGTCGGCGCACCGGGATTGGATCGAATCGGAGAATCGTTCGCAGCGCGCCAGACGGCAAGCCCGACTTCGCGAAGTGGTTCGCACCGGCGATCGCTCCATCCCAAGGAAGATCGGTACGCACTCATCCTCCAGCACCCCTGTGGACGCAGCCGCGAACGGGAACGCACAGTGATGAACAACGTATTACGCGCGGTCCAGGCCGAACGCTTTCGAATTTCATGCCTGTACCCCAACACCGATCGCGGGCACCAGGGCATCATCGACGCGATCAGAGCGTGCGCGGAACAATCGTCAAACGGCGAATTTCACGTCGTGCGATCATTGCCGCGCGACGACTTTCTCGTCGCCATGCACGAAGCCGACGTGCTGGTCGGGAATTCGTCGAGCGGGATCATCGAGGCCGCCTCGGTCGGCACGCCGACGGTCAACATCGGCCTGAGGCAAGCCGGACGACAGGTCAGCGGTTCGAGCGTAGTTCACTGCACGGAATCACTCGCCGCCATTCGTCAGGCTCTTCGAAGGGCCATGAAAAAGAGGACGAAAAAAACGAGTTCCAACGTGTACGGCGATGGGCACGCCGGGGAGCGGATCGCAAAAACACTCGCTCGAATTCCATTCGATGAGAAGCTCCGTCGAAAACTAAACTCCTATTAGGACGTTTCCCCCGCCAACGCTCCTCACCAAAGAACCAAGCGTCATGACATTCTCGGACGGCTCTCCCCTAATCTAATTTCGGCAGCGTCCCTGACGATAACCCTAGGAAGGCCGACCGTGCGCCGCGGCGGCGAATCGTAAGCTAACCACAGCCGTGTAGGACCGATTATGAGTGTAGAAACTGCCGACCGCGCCAAGACGATTGTGGACCACGCACTCGCGTCCATCGGGGACATTGCCACACTCCCCGAAGTGACCATCAAGGTCATCCACATCGTCGAGGACCACAAGAGCACCGCGCGCGACTTGCACGAAGTGATCAAGAACGATCCGGCGTTGTCCGTGAAAGTGCTTAAGGTCGTCAACTCGGCCTTTTACGGCCTGCCCGGCCAGGTCGCCAGCGTCGATCGCGCCATCATTCTTCTGGGGCTCTCCGCGGTGAAGAACATCGCCATCGCTGCTTCCATCGCCCGTCTCTTCAAGGGCAAGCGCATCTCCGAGCAGTTCAGCGCGGCCGATCTATGGCGGCACAGCGTGGCCGTGGCGGTCGCGGCTCGCACTCTGGGCAAGCTCTCGCCGCATCCGGTGATGCTCGACGAACTCTTCGTGGCGGGACTCATTCACGACGTGGGGACGCTGGTCGAACGGCAGGCATTCCCCGACGAGTTCTCCGAGGTGATCCGCCGCTGCACGGACACGGGACAGGACTTCCTGGAATGCGAACGCGAGGTCATCGGCGCTGATCACCAGGCATTTGGCGTAGGCCTCACGACAAAGTGGAAATTCCCCAGACACCTGCGCGCCGCGGTTGGGTTTCATCACGGTCCCGACGCAGTGAGCGTCGAGCTGAAGAACATCGCCGCGATGATCCACGTGGCCGACGTGATCGCCTGCCAGGAGCGGCTCGGTTTTTATCTGACGGCTCAGAACGACTCGATCAATCCGGCCTTGTTGGAACTGCTCGGCCTGACCGATCACCATGTGGCCGAAGTGCGCGAAGCCTTGCCGCACCAGCTCGCCGAAGCCGAGTCCACGCTTACCGCGACGTGACCGGATGGCACCTCAGAGCGCTTAACGACCAAGTGTTCAGCGGTCTAAGCACGGCAGGCGAGATTGTCCTCTGGCGAGTGTCTCATAAAGTCGCACTGTCAACCCGGTTCGTTTGGAAAAATACGTTTTTTTCGCACCATTCGCGTTCTCCTGATGGGCCGGCTACTCCTCCGACCGTACTGCCACAAATAACATCATGGGCGCGCGGAATTGGTTGCGAAAACGCGATCAGGGAAAAGCTATGTTTTAGCGATCCCGGCGCACCGGGGCACATCGTCAGCATTGTCACGGACTCGGGCAGGCAACAATACTCTGTCCGTTCCATACGATGTACCCGTTGGTACCGTTGAGCATGTCGATGAGCGAGATGATGTCCGCCGGCGCGCAAATATTGGAGCGATCCATGTCGCAGTGGTCCAAATCCAGCGGCGGAGCAGCAATGCCGTTCAAGTTGTCAATCAACTTGAGGATGTCGGCTGGAACTGTTGTACGGTTGCCATCGACGTCGCCGGGCAGGAAGCCAACGCAACGGGTCAGGCTCGACGGCACATAGGTAAAGCACGTCCACGCCCCTGGTGGAATCGGACTGCTCAGGTTCAAGCGAACTCTGGTGGCGTCAAGTGGCGTTACCGACAAAACGGTCGGGGCAGCGGGAGGCACACCGATTGCAAACACCGCCACGGAATAATCGCCGACGACGTGGTTGGCCGGGTCACAATTGAATGTCAGCTCGATGAAGCGCCAGCCTTCCGGCGCGCCCGGAGCATTCGGAGGGTATGGGCGGCGGGCGTCGATCGAACAATTGGCGGGAACACTGCCGGTAATCGCGGTGCATTGCGGCGCAACCTGGCAAGTGTTCGCTTCGCAGAGAACTCCGTCGCCCTGATACGTCCCCGTGCAACCGACCTGCGTGGTGACGGTACAGTTAGCGCCATCGCAACACGCACCGGTGGCCGCCGCCGGGCAGGTATTTACACCGCAGGCGATATTGTCGCCCTTGTATTCACCGCCGCCGGAAAGACAGTCCGCCTGCGACTTGGTCGCGCATAGGGTCGCGTTGCAGCAAGCGCCAGTAGCCGGGCAGGTATTTGCACCACAGACGCTATTGTCGCCCTTGTAAACTCCGCCTCCCGTTGTGCAGGCGGATTGAGTGGCCGTGCTGCAAGTCGTGCCGTTGCAGCACGCACCGGTGGCTGCACACGTATCTGGCGTGCAAAGTACGCCGTTGCCGCGATACACTCCCTGACATGCGGCCTGCGTTGTAACCGTGCAGTTTTGACCGGAGCAACAAGCGCCGCTGGGCACACATAGCACGTTGGCACAAAGCGCGGCCACATGGAACACTTCGCCGGCGCCTGAGCAAAAACCGCCCTGAACTCCATTCTGGCATGTACCTACGGCCCGACAGCACGCACCTGGGGAGCATGCGTTCGCAGTGCAACTCGAACCATCGCCAAAGTAAATGCCCCCCACACCAAAACATGCTTCTTCGGTCTTGACTGAGCAGGCCGCGCCCTCGCAGCAGCCGCCCTTGCATACGTTACCCGAGCAGGTGAAACCCACTCCTTTGAATTCACCATTGATCTCCATGCAAGCGGCCTCATCGACAAACAGACAGCTTCCGGTTTGGGTGCAGCACGCTCCACGCTCGTCGCAATCCACCTGTGGGGCATCGCAAAAAACACCGTTTCCCTCGTAGAACCCACCGATCGTCTGACACTCCGTAGTCGACAGTCCGTTAAAGCAATCGCCGTTGCTGCGGCAGCACCCTCCGAGACCCGGGCAGGAAGCAGTCGAACACTCCGAATCATCGCCTCGATATATTCCTCCCTGAGCGATGCATTCCGCCTCAGTCGTATCCGTGCATACACCGGGGCCGCCGCCACAACATGCACCGCCAAATGACGCGCACGCACCCGCAGGACAAACAAACTCACCGGGCACAGGAGTTCCCCCAGGCCGAAGGTCGCAAGCGGTTCCGGTAAGCAATTGGCAAGAGCCGTCATTGAAACAACAACGCGCGACCTGATTTGAGCATTGTTCCGGCGCCAGAGTTTCGCAGCGCGAGCCCGCAATGAAGATTCCCTGAACGGTTTGCGTTGGGCTGGTGGGCTGCGTACAGGCGTCCTGCGTCGTATTCAGGCAGGTTCCATTGGGTAGGCAACATGCGTTGTAGTCATCGATTAGGCCGCATGGCTGAGAGCATGTCGTGTTATCCCCGCGGTAGGCAATCTTCGGAGGGAAGCCGCTACCGTCAGGTTTGCACAAGTCTCTTCGGGCGACGTTGCCACAGGAAGATAACGTCTCGCTCCCTGAACAGCAGGCGCCACCGCATTCCAGATTCGGCGGGAGCGTTTCGCAAAGCGTGCCCGCGCCCTCTGAACGCAAGGGGACCGGCAAAGGTAGTGCAGTTTGTCTGTGTGGTGTTGAAACAACCGCTCGATGAACAGCAAGCACCCTGACAGAAATCCGGTTCGCAGTCGGTGCCGTCACCCCGGTACGTTCCCTGATTGGTGAGACACTCCGCTTCACATTGCAGAGTGCAATCAACGCCGTTGCAGCAGGCCCCGGTGACTTTTGGACATAGTGCGGCGTCTCCCGGAGGACAAGACACGCCCGGCCAGTGTGCCGCGCCACCGTCCAGCGAACAACGTTCGGGAGCATAGCCATCTTCACATCGCACGGGGAAACCCACTTGCTGGGCACATTCGAAACAACAGGCCCCAAAATTACACGGGGTCTCGGCGCAAAGCGTTCGCTGGCCATGGAAAAAGCTGCCTGCGCCGAGGCACTCTTCCTCAAATACCTCAACGCATGATTGGGTGGTTGACTGACAGCATGCTCCTGCCGCGGGAACCAGGCAAATCTGCATGGAATACACGCCGCCCGTGAACACGGACATTGCCGGAAGGATATCGCGCATGGGAGGTTCGTTTTGCAGGAGATCGGTAGCGACGGAACCGCGAATCGAACCCACGGCGAAACTACGCGGGTAGGTTACTCCGCTGTCACGTCCATACTTTATGGAAAATGGTCCCCACGAAAACGCAATCGCATAGTCGCCTGGCGGAAGCGGTACGCCTTCCACGCCACCGAGACCACCGGTTCCGTAGAATTCGGGAATCGTCTCTCCCGAACCTTCGGCCCCCGGGATCACGATGTGCTTGAGGCTCGCGTTGCTGGAATTGATATCGATTTGCGAATACGTGCCGTCGAGGTCTTTCTTATGCACCGATACAAAAAGGTCCGCCGTTCCGGCAAACGCGAGTTGCATCTTGATCTCGCGCAAAAACACGCCGGAGTGGGTTACGCGATAGAGGTTTCCGCGGTATCGCGTCGTGGCCGTAAACGTTGCCGTGAACGCCCCGTTCGACTCGCAGCCATCGGCCGCCACGGCCACTTCACCGTCGTACTGGCCCGCGTCAAAGGGCGCCTCGCTGCCCGCGTCCGGATCGAATTCCCGCTGGGCCTGGCTGACCGCAGTCTTGGAGTCTGAGCGAACCGTCTGCCCCACGGTCACCCCGCCGCACAATGCCAGGACGCCCACGAACAAAACGAAAACGGATCGAGTTTTTTGCATGGTCATATCCACCTGAATCCCCCGCACATTCGTGTTCGTGAAAGCGAACACACGGCCAGTGGCCGTTCCGAAATCAACGCGATCAAAGGGTAGGAAGTCGCCCAACCGAGAACGGCGGCGCGAATCGGACCCCCTCCAGAGTCTCCTCGCGGATTATAGCCCAAACGCCGCCGTAAACCAAAGAACTTCCGCGACGATTTCGTGGGCTGCATATGCAATTACAACCCATAGTTACCGGACTCCGCGGCGGCGAAGTTCAAAGTTCGGAATTCAAAGTTCGAAGAATGTGGAAACCTGACTCGTTTTTGCACTTTGCACTTTAACGTTTAGTCGTTGTTCACGTCCGTATATCGCCCCACGGTCCGCTCGCCGATTCGCTGCGGGCGCGGCTGGCCCTGTAACACCGGCAGACGGTCGATGGTCTCCTGGAAGCGAATCGCCCGGGCGTCCGTGTCCAAAAGCCGCTGGGCCGGGTCTGCGATGGTGTCGTCGTCGGCCCCGCGAATCATGCCGTAGACCGTGAACACCTGCGACCGCACGCTCACCCAGTCACCCAGGGCAATCAGCACCGCCGCGGCCTCAATAAAATCCTGAGTATTATTGTCGTTGTTGTCGGCGTTTATCTTGTCCGCAGAGACACGGTATGCGGCCCCCGATGCACCCGGATGTCGAACGTTGGCAAGCTCCCCGATGCTCATGAAACCAGTGCCACGGCGTGACGCCGGAAAGGGATGGCTCCAGCCACGCCCGTAAACGCCCGGCAGGGTCGTCGCCGGCAAGCCAATGTAGTAATCCCCCGTCACCGGAACGGCGGCTGAATCGATGACCGCCCGCGCATCCCGATAGGCGACGATCGCCTGGGCCAACTCTGGCCCGATGGGTTGGGCGACGGCGGGATCGGGCGACGCCAGAATGCCGTCGATTTTGAGCCTGAAGGCATCGGGGATGGTGTTGATCGGGATCATCGGCAGGCCGGCCAGCACCTTCCACGGCGCGGCATTGATGTTGATCCGGCCATGCACGCGCAAGCCCCCCGAATCGACCTTGGGCATTTCCGGCAGACCCAGGTAGGTGACGCCTTCCGGGTCGGTCGGGTCGAAGGAATAGGGTCCGCCGTTGGAAAGCGGCAGCGCCGTAAAGTAATCGAACACCAACTGCCCCCACGGCAGCATGTTCAAATCTCCGGGCAGCCCCTTATCCATGCTGTTGGGGTTGGTGCCCAAGGGGTCCCAGGCCTTGAACAACCTCGGTTGCAGGTGATGCATGCTCTGGAGTCCTGCGTTCGGGTCCACGGGCAATTGTCCGATATCAAAGAAAGGCATGCGACCATTGTCGATTTCTTTTTCCGTGAGAAAATTGACCTGAGTCGGTTTCAAAGTCCCTGGATTATTGGGATCTTCGAATATTAAGTTGACGGATGGACCACCAACGAGCTTTGTAGTGAATGCCAAGTCAGTCACGGCTCCCTTAGTTCCTAGCGGCGAATCCGGAGCCACGTAGTCAGTAATGGCGCGGTTCGACTGACGCATCAACAGCGCCAGTGACCCCGTTGTGGGAAACGAGGCTGGCACCGTCGAGCCGGCATGTGAGCCAAATGCATCTGTGTTGGCAAAGTTGACGTCAACCGGATGGATCGTTCCATCCGTGGCCGTTAGGTTCCAATCACCCAGACTGGCATGTCCTTGAATCCCCTCTTTTCGGAGTGGAATGGGCGCCGTCCAAGGACTGTTTGATTGAACCACTCGCTCCAAACTGAAACGCAATTCAGGCCCTATAGGTGGTACCGGCAGCCCGGTGAATTCGGCAGGATCGTCTTTGCCAATTCGATTCGGGCCATCACCCTTTACCCAAAATTGGTCAACAACGATTTCCACCACGCCCGGATTTAGCCCCGTCGTATACTCGACTCGGCGAACCAGATAGATCATCCAATCGTTCTTGAACGACAATAGATTCAATCCCGTCAACGGAATGGGTTGTCCCATTGGCGGATTGAGCAAGATGGTAGCACTGCCGGGCAGATTCTCGGAATAGTATGTGGTGAAAGGACCGGTTGCCGAAACTGTTCCCCGCAAGATGCCGCCCAACTCAATTCGGTGTGCTCCGGCAAGATTGCCGTCAACTTCATAAAGGAAATATTCTTCGTTCGCGGCTGGGTTATCCGCAGGAATATCTAACTCATAGGGATTGAATATCTCTACGCCCCGGGCAATGATTGGATTCGGATCGGCTGGATCGTTGACAGTAGTCACTTCGGTGATGAAGGGCTGGCGTTCGAGGCCGTAGACGTAGACGCCTTGGAGGCCAACGGCAATGGGATCGAGATCGATGTCCCGGCCGGCGAGGTTCACGCAGGCTGTACCGGCGCAGGAGGTGTCGTCCACACAGGGAAGGTTATGATTGTCGCCGCCGTTGCACTTGGTGACGAACTCGAAGTTACGGATGGCGACCCGCGAGGGCACGTTGTCTTGATCGACAAAGTCAATCATGTTGGCGGTCAGCGAAGCGGCTGTGCGGGCAACGAGGGCCTCGCTCCGGCGCAGGCGCGTCCAATTTTCCGCGCATACGCCAACAGTTTCGCCCGGCATGATCAGACAAAACTCGCTGGGCGTGCCGCAGGCGCCATCATTGGCGCATTCCAAGTCCCGCCATGCCGGTGCGGTCAGCGTACACACTCCATCGCTGCGACACATCGAACCGGGGATACCGCTACCGGGAATACCGCTGCTGCAAGGAACGGTGAGGCAACCGGGACCGTTCGGCGCGTCGGGGTCGGAAAACAGGTCCTTGTCCGGCTGCAATCGTCCCGCATGGACGCAGTATCCCTTCTCCCCAACCGGGAACGGCGGATTCGGCGGATACGGCGATTTACCCTTCAAAAGGCAGACCGTATCAACAATCGGACAATCGTAATCGGAGAGACACGCCATACCCTCGACTTCGGTCGCCTGCGTGGCGTTTCGCACCAGCATGAAGAACGCATCGTGAATGATGTGGTAAATCCGTTCGCGGTATTCGTCCTGCTGTTGAGCAGACAACGATGGTTTGCCGGCCTCGGCAAGCTGTTCGTCGATCCAGGGCAGGCTCAGCGCCATTCTCCCTTTCGGAAAGCCGGATAGATTCTGCGTAGCGCAGGGGCATGAATCCAGATCGTAATTTTGTCGCAGCTTTTCCTCGGCGAACGTCGTGGGGTAGGTAACGAACTCAAAAGGCATCAGCGGCAGGCACTGGTCAGGATCAATGTTCGTCCAGTTGGCCTCGATCATCGCCCGGCGCAAATCCTCCTTGCCGCGCGGTGTGCTCACCATCGCGGTGCGGGCCAGCAAATCGTCGTGGCTCGCGGTCGTCGCCAGATGCCGCCGGTCATAGACCACGCCGGTTCCGCCGGGATTCCATGGCGGTGGCGCGGAGTATAGCGATGCCGTCAATGGCTCCATCAGCGCTGACCAATAGGGAACGTCCGGGGAAAAGCCATCGACAAACTCGTTTGGAGTGAACGGTGCGAAGCGGTGCCCACTTGTATCGGCCGACGCACTCGAAAAAACGTCCTGAAACTGATTTGGCGTAGACCAGTCCCGCCAGAAAAGGAACAAGCCCATATCCGGTTCGTTTTTTGATCCGGGGATTGGGTTGCCGTGCAACATGGATGGCTGAAAATCGCGAGGCGGTATAATCGCGCGCCGCCGCAGTAGCGGCTCCTCAAACACGGAAGAATAAGCGATGCGATCCTGGGTCGGAGCATGGCGAAAGCCCGTGTCCGGGTCGGATGGTACTTGTGCCGGCGCGGGCCATTGCGATGGCAGCAAATCGAATACGGATTGAATCAGCATCGGATGCGACGCGTTGAGATTCACCATGCTACCGTGTGGCACTACGCGGAGTGCAACGGACACCCTGCCCGACAGGTTCGAGGCCGGGTTCACCCGTGCGGCCAGGTCCGCGAGTTGTGCACTCGAAAGCCCCATCTCCTTCGCATCAACCAGCAGCGAATCAACAACGCCATCCCCGTCCGCATCGGCCAGTTTCTGACCTTCGCACGAATAGAGCGACGGTGGGGGCGTCGTCTGGCATTCGTCGTTTGTCGTGCATTCCTGACCCTTGAGCGGGCCGTCCGTGCAGCGCAGCAAATTCTTCGATTGGACAGTCGGCGGGTCACTCGGGTTCGCTCCTGGAATAAGCATGTTGTAGGAAGAAACCTGCGTACCATTGGGCGCCTGGGTATTGATGTAGAAGGCCGGGATTTGTGTCGGGCGAATGGCCGAACCGGAAGCGTGAGCTTGGGCGTCGAAATATCCGTTAAAGACAATCTCATCATCATCGGTGAAGTACACAAGGTCCAGGCCGGGCCTGCGGATCGGCTCAAGGGGGCTAAACGTGTTCTGCACCCCCGGCATTTCGGCGAACGCGGAATTCGACAGTGCCAATGACGTGTCACCAAAAGGCATGTCCGGGGAGGCCATCATGGAATCCCGTAGAATCGTACCGGCGCCCTCCACGGCCGAATCCACTCCGTTGACGCTTTGGGTCCGTACCCGCTCGGCCGAGATCATGTCGGCCTCAAAGTTCATCGTCGCCAGAAACGCCACCCCGACGACGAACAGAATCCCCAGGAGCGTCATGACGAGGACCAGAACACTCGCGCGACGATGTGGCGATGTGGCGATATAGCGATATGGCGACGGGGGTTCATCCCGGCGCGCAGAGACCGTTTGGGTTTCCCCAATCGACAATCGGAAATCGACAATCGACAATTTCTCGCGCCTCACCTCAATCACCCACCAATCGGAATCACCATCACATGCCGGATGGGCCGCTCCAGGCGACTCTCCCGGTCATACAAATCCACCGTAATCCGCAGCGCCCCCGGCCATATGTCATCCGGCGCCGGCTCGCTGATGGACGCATTCACGTGCGGCCGAGTGGCCGTAAACGCGGCCGTATTGGGACGAATTCCATCAGGCGCAAGTTGCTCCCAACCGGAGTCAGGATCCTCGCAGCCAACACCCCGGAACCGATCCGCAAGCGAGTACTCGTCGCCGTCGGCGTGAACTACGGGGTCGCACAGAAGGCTCACTAGCTGCGCCATCAAGTTTTTGGAGGCCGCGTCGGACTTTGCGTCCAATTCCTCGATTCGCTTTTGAATGGAGTAGAGAGGATCGGCCCCTGTAAAAGTCTCCCGGTCGGGATCGCCACCGTCCCCTTGATCGAACCAAAACACCTCGGAGGTTCCATCAAGCCGACCGGCCACAAACGTGCTTCGGGGATCGAGACTCCATTCGACTTTGAACGATGCACAATTCGGCAGAAAATATGCCCCCATCCGGTTGGCCATCATCATCGGCGGAGTCGGGTCGAGCTTGCTTCGAGCATAGGGAATGTGCAATGCCGTGCCTGTTGTGTCCCCAAAAACCGAAGGAAGGAACCAGGGCTCCTTCGACCCCCAATTGTTCTTGGCGTCGAAGGGTCGCACGACCAAATCCTCATATCGAAAGTCACTCACAAAATCCGATCGACCTTCCACCAATTGAATGTTTCCCAGGCCTCCGCCACCGGGCAATGCACCCTTAATTGTTTCCCAAGACGATTCATCCGAAATTCCGGCCGGAATAACTAAAATACTCCGCCTTGCCAGGTGCCATCGCTGGGCCGGAATCGGAAAAGATTCATTAAGATTCGGAAATGGAGGGGACATTACCATCGGTTGGGCCGGATCGGCGGGGTATTCCCCCATTTCCGCGTGGCCGTAAACCACTTGCTGGACGCGCGACGAAACCAAAGGGTTGACGAAACTGTTGGCCTTTCGCGCCGTGAAGAACGTCAAGATGTCCGCACGCGGCTCGACCATTTTTTCGTAACCGCTGACCACGTCGGGTGTGCCGTCGGCCTTCAGCTTTTCTCGTTCCAGATCGCGAAGGTGGCCATAACCGTCGGAAGGATCGTTATTGTCGTCCGCCTCCTTGCCGAGCTGCGTCCAATAGGCGTTCACCGGGTTGCTCTGAATGAGCATGACCGACTGACCCGGCTGCACGTTGCGAAGGTCTTCCCGAAGCGTCTCCTCGAATACACGAAGCTGCTGCGTCACCTCGGTCAACGCGGTGGCCTGTCCCGTGGACTTGATGGTGATGGAAAACACCTGTCCGGCTAGGGCCATCATCAGGATCAAAATCCCGATCGAAATGACCAGTTCGGCCAGCGAAAACGCCGCCCGACGTACACGCATCGGGTTCTTGTTGGCTCGTAACATATTATTACACAATGATTTATGACGATTCAAGGCTTCTCCCACCCCGGATCGCACTCATTCCGCGATCATTATGACCGGGCCTAAGTGTCGTGAAAAGTGAATGGCTTTTCAACGATGAGGCGGGCCGCTTATCGGCCTAACCGTGTTCGGCTACAGACCCCTCTCCTTACGGGGGGCTGACCTTAGCGGCGCGGCGAGCTTTCCTCGAAGAGCGCCAGATACGTCGCATAGCGGTCGGGGTGAATCTCTCCGCGTTCAACAGCGTCCTTGATCGCACATTCCTCTTCGTAAATGTGCGTGCAACTTGGATACCGGCACTTTTCCACCAGCGGGACGAACTCGACGAAGTAGGCCTCCAGCTCATCGCGAGGAATGATGTTCAAGTCGAACGAGCGAATGCCGGGCGTGTCCACTACATACCCCCCCATATCCAACCGGAGCAAGACCGCGGTCGTCGTGGTGTGTGTTCCTTTTTCGGTCTGGCCGTGCACGTCGCCGATGCGTAGCTTCAGACCCGGCTGCACGGTATTGAGCAGCGAACTCTTGCCCACCCCGCTTTGCCCGGCGAAGACACTCGACTTGCCCTTGAGCACGTCGTGTAACTGGTCCATCCCCTGGCCCGTGGTGGCGCTCACGCGCAGCACGCGGTAGCCGAGGTCCTCATATCGCTTCAGCATTTCGCCGGCGAAGTCGTCCAAATCGAGATCGATTTTGTTCATGCAGATGATCGGTTTCATCCCGCCTGCATGAGCGGAGATGATGTAACGGTCGATCAGGTGCGGCTTGGGCTGCGGCTGGCCAGCCGAAGAAACGATAATCGCCTGATCCACGTTGGCCGCAATGGTTTGAATGCGGCGGCCGGCAAGGCGCTGAAGCTGTCCCGAACGCGGTTCGACCAATTCGATGACGCCCGGAGCTACGTTAGGCGTGGGTGGCACGGTTTTTCGGCTTGCTGAGTGTGGCACGGGCTGGCCGCTTCCAGACCGTGATTGGACGACTTTCCCTTGTCGCGCTTTTCTTGCGATCGCCTCCTCCTCGATGACAAACCCCACCCGGTCCCCCACCGCGATCGACCCCCGCTCGGCAATCAGTCGCGTGCGAATGATCCGCCGGATCGTGCATGGAATAATCCGCGTCCCATCGTCCACGTCGGCGTACAGCCCGCGCATGGCCACCACCACGCCGCGGTGCATTTCTCCGGTTTCTTCACCAACGATGATCGTGCGTTGCCGCGAAATGTCGCCCTTGGGAACCACGCTCTCGTTGCGCGCGGAATCGACATCCTGCCCCTCCGCGTCGCGTGCCCGCTCAGTCCAGTCGTTGTCCCGCCGCCGCGTGGACCGATTACGCCGAAACGGTACGCGGACTTTTTCTCCCTTGGATTTTTTGGGCCGCTTGGCAGGCATGATGAGAATTGTTGGGATCAGTTTGTAGCCGTCAAGGAAAAGCGACTTGGTCCAATTAGGCGGCTAAGTTTTTAGTCCAAGGCTCGATCGCACGTTCTAGTCCGACGAGCGAATCGGGCAGAAGGCCTTTGCCGAAACACTTCCACCAATTCACCACGGTCATGCCGATTACCGATTCATCCATTTGGCTGCGGAGCACAAGAATTCCACGGTTGTCTTCCTCCGCGAAGGTCGGGGTATCGCGCTGGCACGCAAGGCGGAGATAGAGAACATCGTTGGCGAGGTCATAATGATACCAAAGGCCATTGTCGGAAGTGCCTTCGATTACGTCAGTTTTGACCATTCGAGAAGTCCTTCAGATGGTTTCCTTGCCAAATGGGCGGTCTTGATGATCCCCAGCGAGAGGTCCGCCACCGCAACCATCATAACGGATGAACGCGAGCCCTTACCATAGTATAGACGACAATTTGAATCCAATCGGCTTATATGAATTTCATCGGGCGCCTTTATTGCCGATTCGACCAGATTTCGGAATTCTGCGATGTCGGGGTGGCCCTTGAGAATGTGCCCGTACCACGTCCATCATCCAAAATCAACTCGCGACCGAGGGGATCGATCATTCTGGTTTCCGTCATGGGGTTTCGTCAGGCGGTTTGATTGTATTGATGACGAGCAAGTGTCTGTTTCACCATAGAAACGAAATCTGCCCGAGCCGCCGTGAACTGTGCAGGTTGCTGTTCGAGCCACTGGCGGCGGTCGGGGCCGATTTCCTTTGAGAGTGCGTCGCCGAGACGAAGGTCCTTGATGGAGACCTGGCCGGCCTTCATTTCGTCGTCACCCATCACTACAGCCACGATTTTGCCAGTGTCCGCCGCGTACTTGAACTGCTTGCCGATACCCTGCGTGCCCACATACAGCTCGGCGTTGATACCGGCCGCACGAAGTTCCATCGTCATACGTTGGTATTCCACGGTCAAATTCTTGTCGAGCCGCGTCACCAGCACCGGCGCGGTGGTCGCCACGTCGTCGGCCCGCCCCAGCGCCTTGAGTGCGGCGAGCAACCGATCCACTCCGATCGACGAACCTGTTGCGGGCACTTTTTGCCCGGTGAATCGTTCGACCAGATCATCGTATCGTCCGCCCCCAAAGACGCTCCCGAATTGCCTCGACTGACCGTTCTCGTCCTTGATCTCAAACGTGAGCACACCCTCAAAAACAGGGCCGGTGTAATAGGCAAGCCCGCGTACTACGGTGGGATCGAACATGGCGCGATCCGCGCCGTACCCAGCCCCGGTCAACGCCGCGTCGATCTCGCGCAGCTCGGCCACTCCCTCGCGACCTACTGCGCTCTCGCCAACCAGGCGTTCAAGCTCGCCGCACGTGCCCGCCCGCGTCGGCGACGAGATCGACAGATATCGCATGACCACATCAATCTGCGCCGACTCCAGCCCGACGCCTTTCATAAAGTCGCCGGATTCGTCGCGCCTTCCTGCCGAGCCAAGCAGCGCCTTGACCCCATCGAGTCCCACTCGGTCAAGCTTGTCCACGCATCGCAAAATTCTCGCCCCTGCTTCGGGTTCGATTGCGTGCCCCCCCGCCATCGCTTCGAGCACGCCGTTGAGCACCTTGCGGTTGTTCACGCGGACGATGTACTGGCCCGGCGCAATGCCCAGCGCCTCCAGTGTGTCGCACATGATCATGCAGCATTCGGCGTCGGCGAGCATCGACGAGGTGCCCACGCTGTCGAAGTCGAACTGGTAGAACTCGCGGAAGCGCCCCGGCCCGGGCTTCTCCATGCGGAACACCGGCCCCACCTGATACCGACGAAACGGGCGCGGCAGCTCGGGATTCATGGCCACATAGCGAGAAAGCGGCGCGGTCAGGTCATACCGTAGCGCGATCCACTCTTCGTCTTCGTCGCGAAAGGAGAAAATGCCCGCGTCAGGCTGATCGGCCTCCGGGAGGAACTTGCCCAGCGCATCGACATATTCGAGCACGGGCGTCTCCAGCGGCACGAAACCGTATCGCTCATACACTTTGCGAACCACGGCAATCATCCGGTCGCGAGCCAGCAGGTCGGCTGCCGAAATGTCTCGAAAGCCTTTTAGGCGTCGTGGAACCGTGCGGGATGGTTTGCCTGATTTACCCATGAATAACCCTTTGAAACGCGGTGAGGCTACCCAAGCCGACGGCCCGCTTTTCCTATAGATCATCGCTGATACACAGCGAGATTCTAGCATCGAGAATCGAATTTCATAGCATTCCTTCGTGCCCTTCCTGGTTCAACAACTCGTTGAAAAGGCTTTTCACCACGAAGATCACGAAGAGCACGAATGGACCTGGCTTCGTCACCTTGGGTCCTTGCTGCATTTTCGAAAAGAGGCCGCGCGGAGTGTACAATGCAGAGCATGTACCCGGAGCACCGGAAACTGATTGGTCGCAATCACGGCGAAGCAGCTCGCCTCCACATGTCGGCTTTTTTGTTCCTATTACTTCCAATCTGCGTTCGCGGTGCCCTGCCCGTACAGGAGCCGGCAACAGCCCCGAATCAAGCGGACACTTCGCCATCGGAATCGGCCGCCGCGCAGCCCACATTCGTCATCGCCAGCGGGCAAATTACCGATGCGATTGGCGCGGGGCAGAAAGATGTGCTGGTAACCGCGTTCCTGAAAAATGCCGATGGCAGTGCTGGCAGGCAGATTGCTCAAACCAAAACTGACACCATGGGCGACTTTTCCCTACCCGCGGGTGAACCTCCAGGGAACGTCGAGATCGTGGTCAAGTTCTCCAAAGACCAATTCACCGAACTGTCCAGGATCATTCAGCTTGAGGAGGGCAGGCCGCCGCCTTTTCTTGGCGAAGCCCTGGAAGGCAATCTGAGTCTGACTGGAAAGGTCATCAGCGCCGCAGATAAGAAACCGGTCGCTGCCAGGGTGGTCTTCGAGAATATGTTTTCGCACCGCGAAGTGGAAACCAATGCGGACGGACAGTTTGAAATCCGTTCGCTCTCGCCCGTACAAGGTGAGCTTGAAGTCACGTCGGCGGGTTTCGGACGCGAGCGAAAGGCCGTCCGCGTACCTGTCTCTGGCGAACTCATCATCGAACTCAAGCCACAGCGCACTGTCCACCTCACGGTGACCGATCGCGCGGGGACGCCCATCGCCGGAGCCGTCCTCGAATGCATCGACTCCGCACGTCATGACTTTCGCACGCTCATTACGGGTGACGACGGAACGGCGGTGCTAAGCGGGCTGCATTTTGATGCTGCTACGATTGTGGTTCGGCTGACTCGCGAGGGATATGTGGCCTCTCAGGAAGTCGGCGAATCTCTCTCACTTCCCGGCGAAGCGTCTGAATCCCGCCACACATTGATCATGGAGCGCGCGGGAACGATCAGCGGGCAGGTGCGAGATGCCAAGAACCAATCGCCCCTGTACGGCGCTCGAGTCTTCGCGGGAGAATCCTACACCGACTACGCTCCACGCGAGTGGACGAATCCGGAAGGCAAATACTTGCTTACGGGAGTCCGGCCCGGCACTACCACGGTGACGGTACACCTCGCCGGACACGCCCCGGAAATGAAAACCGTGGAAACCGCGCCCGGAGAGACCGCCAGGCTCAATTTCGACTTGGGCGAAGCGGGAGCGGTGCGAGGCGTGGTGAAAAGCAAAAGCGGCGAGCCCGTCGCGGGAATCGAAGTGGCCGCTACCCAATGGCGAGACAAGGAAACGCTGGGCTTGCGGGCCATGACCGACAAAGAAGGTCGCTTCGTCATCGAAAATGCTCCCGCGGACGAATTCAGCCTGTCCGTTTTTGGCTCTCCGACTCCGGTGACCCGCACGGTCAAGACCAATGGAGGAACGGACGTCGAATTTGTCCTGGATCAAAGTCCGCCGCCACGAATCCAACTTTCACCAGGTCAGCCGGCGCCCGATTTGACCGTCAAATCGCTTGGGGGTGAGTCCATTTCCCTGCGCGAGCTCAGAGGAAAAACGGTGCTGCTCGTCTTTTGGGCGACGTGGTGTGGACCCTGCGTGGCCGAAACGCCGCGGCTGATCGAGGTGAACGAGAAATTCCGGGGTCGAAATGATTTTGTGCTGCTGGGCGTCAGCCGCGATTTCGAGGAGAGCTCGCTGCGCGACTTTCTCAAAGCCAATCCGAAAATGACCTGGCCCCAGGCGTTCGGTGAAGCCGGCGGGGCGGCTCGCGCGGCCGAGGCGTTCGGCGTTACGGGCATACCGGCAATTTTCCTGCTGGACTCCGAAGGAAAGGTAGCCGCGGTTGATCTTCGCGATGAGCGAATCATGCAGGAAATCCAAAAGGCGCTGGGGGGCAAACCGACCCCATGACCCCCACCGGTTTTCGCTCTTCCATTTCCACCCGGGCGCTGCAGGCTCCCGATCCACCCAACGAGGTGGTAGGCCGCGTTTTGAACGCCCTGCGGGCCGAACGTATCGCGGACGCTGTCGGATTGATCCATCAACTCCCCAAAGATGCTCCGCTCGAACAAGCGTGGAAAGATTACCTCGAAGCTCGCATCCTCATCGAGCAAGGCGACTTCGTTCGTGCCAAGACAATGGCACAGCAAGCTGCGTCTACCTCGCTGCGTTTGGGACTTTCCGATCCGGAAAATCCACCGGCTTTACGCCTCGCAGCGGCGGCTCTGGAGTTGGAAGGCGCTGCACTACGACGGCAGGATCAGCCCGTGGAAGCAAGTCGCATTCACCTGGCCGCGCTTGCCCTTCGGCGCGATTATGGCATCCCCGATGAACAAGGGGAGAGCGCGATGAGCCTGGCATCCTGTGCAGAATCGACCGGCGACTTGGCCGCCGCCGAGCGATGGTACCGATGCGCAGGCAATTTTGAAGTTGCCGACGCCGGCCAGGCCCGGAGAAAATCGTCCGCACTGATTCGGCTGTCTACTTTGCTGACGAAACTCTCACGGCACGAGGAAGCGATGGAAGCGGCTCAATCCGCACAGAAGCTAATGAACGAATACATGCCAGGAGACGTCGCCACGATCTCCGCCGGACTTCATACCGCCCAAGCCACGATCCGCCACGCCGAGAAACTGCTCGGCGAAGATTCCGACAGGGTATGCTCACTGTTGGACAATACTTCGATTCTGCTGCGAACCACACGCGAGGACTTATCGGGCTTTGGACTAGAGGCCGACAGGGACCTGGCTTGGTGCGATGAGCAATTCGATTTCGTCGAGCGTCTGCGACAAACCATTCGCACCGCTCCAAACACCGAAGATCGCGCATAAAATGCGCCCTCAAGATTTTTTTGCGCCACAGACGATAGTACGTTCGCAATGGTTATCCATTTTGCCGTGTATGCCTAAATAGCCAATTGCTTCGTATGTGTGCTGGGTTGGAGACCCTTCAGATTCTGTTTTTTGTGCGTCGTTTGCTCCAAGAACAAGGCAGGAGGCCTGGGGCCGTTGGCTTCTTGGGTACCGGCGTCATGGGAGTAAAAATGGGCACCAACCAACGAATTGCAGAGGAATATGTTGTCCCGTGGCAGGTTTCACACGGCACGCCGCCTAAAACAAAGGGCACCAACCATCGAATCGTAGAGGAATATGTCATTCCCCTTCTGGCCGGCAACCGGCCCGCTTGCCGCGAGCTGGTCAAACGGGAACTGGAAACGGCGTCGGACCCGGCGAGCCTGTATCACGAACTACTTTGGCCGGCGATGGAGCATATCGACAAACTGTACCGAAATGACCGGATCAACTCCGCGGCCGAACATATGGCCACGCGCATTAATCGCAGCATCGCGGACCAGTTGCAGGCGTATCTCAGCAAGGCGGATTCCATCCAAAAGAAAATCATCATCGTGTGCGCGGAGTGCGAGCGGGAGGAGCTTGGGGCACAGATGTGCGCAGATTTGTTCGAGTCGAAGGGGTGGGAGGTGTATTTTCTCGGCGGGGGTGTGCCCAACGACGAAATCCTCATCCTGGTGGGACAGCTCAATCCGGAAGTCCTCCTGATTTTCGGTACTCTGCCTGGGGGCGTCCCCGGCGTCCGGCGGCTGGTCGATCAAATTCGCGAGATTGGCGTGGCGCCTACCATGAACATCATTGTGTCCGGCGGCGTGTTCAATCGGGCGGACGGCCTGTGGAAGGAAGTCAACGCCGACGTGGTGGCCAAGACCGCGAGTCAGGCCATCTTGCTGGCTGAGGCAACGGCCCCGCGCATTGCGATGCCGCCCAAGCCCGGCGCTCCGAAGAAACGCCGCCGTCGCCGCCGCATACTCACCACCGCGGGCGGAGACAGCGCTGAAGAAGAAGTCGACGATTGAAGCCGAACGATCACCACGGATCAAATTGCATGAAAACGGGCGGATGCCTTTGGCATNNTTTGGCATCCGCCCGTTTTGCATTGATCAAAAAGTGCCTGAAAAGGCTGCTACATCACGGGGCCAGGAATGGCTGAACCTTGCTCCAGTAATTTGCGAACGCGCCGTCGACCGTGGCATTGGCGGTATGGTTGCAAACATTGCTGTTGTTGGTACCGCAGGAGCCACTAAGCTGACCGACGACCTGGCCGGAGGCATTCACCACTGGCGATCCGCTGCTGCCGCCCTCGGTGGCGCCATTGACGCCACGGCTATAGATTCGTTGACCGCGAGGCCAGCCCTGGCAAGTCGGAGCGCTCGTGCTAACGGTTTGATCAGAATACGACTGGGGTGAACCCGACGGATGGCTGACCCTGTACAACGGATGGCCATTGGTACCGGAGACTGCGACGTTGGTCCATCCAAGGAACACGCTTCCTGCGGGTGGATTCTGGTTCAACTGTAACAGGGTGAAGTCGCCGGTCCTGCTGGTCGCCTTCACCGTTGCGCCGACGGTCTTGCCAGCATAGGTCCCAACCGCCGGATCATCCCACGTTCCAGTGCAGTTAGAGGTGTCATTGCAGGAGTCATACTTGTACTGAAAAAAGGCTTCCAAGCCTGCGTTGTTCTTGCTGAGGCAGTGGTTGGCGGTAAGGAAATACGGAATTTGTGTGGCCGCCACCGTATCGTTGAGCAACCCGCCCGTACAGGTGTAAATATAGGCCCCGGAAATCCAAAGCATTTTGGCCACAGCGCCCTCGGCCGGGTCAACGATTGGCTGAGTCACGCATTGGTTGTTAAGCACGCACGACGCGTTGATCGGACAGACTGCCGCAACGCCACCATCACTAACTCCGGCTAAACCGAAGAAGGCACGGCTCACATGACCGACTTCCGTGACGCTAAAGGAGATATTGCTCAGGTCTAGCTTGCCCACGGGCGCATCGACCCGGATTTGCAGCGTACCCATTTCGCCGAATACCGAGGGGGTCCAAAGGTCGCCATTATTTTCCGGACCAGTTCCGAAATAGGGTCCGTAGGCCTCGCCGCTGTCGCTATAAAAATACAGCGAAGCGTTGTCCGGAAGGAACAGGTTTTCAACATGCAGGCGAACCGCACCTGCGCCAACTGATCCAATCGTCGCGGACCAGACGTAGCCGCCATCTGCCGTGCGTACCAAAGTACCGGTTGCAGCGTTTCCTTCGCGGCTGGTTCCAGGCTTGATTCCGTCCATGCTGATCGGTGTCGCCAGCGGTACGACCACACCGACTTGGAGCGGAGCCGCATTAACAACTTCAGGGTTTTCGACTCGTTGAAGCTGGTCCGCTGAAAGCTGAACCAAGATCGGGTTGTCAGCCGATCGCTGCGGACGCTCCGCGCTTAGCCACTGAGCGATTCCGCTTTGCAATTCCGCAGTGGCTGAAGCAGTCAAGCCCTCGGTGGCCACCTCCGGCATTGTTTCCGCAACGCGCCTGACGGATGGCCGATCTGCGGCAAGGACCCACCCTGACATCGCAATTGAACTGGCGATTACTAATCCCAATGTACTCCGATTCCTCATACTCGTTTCCTCCTGGTAAGGGGACTCGCACCCGTGACGGCTAATGCAACCGCGCACGAGCTCGAAGGGATGCTGGTTCTGATTGGACTTAGAAAGGAACCAAACGGGCTGAAAAGCCCGGCGAAAGGGCAAGGCGAATTGGCGGGAACTCGACGTACCATTGTTCGGACACCCGATAATGGGACAGACTGTATCAAAAACGAAGCTAGGTTCCAACAATAATCTGGAATTTTCGACAAAGAGCCAGTTTCGGGGCTTTGGAATAGGCCGGGATTTCACGGGATTGGCACAATCCGAGACCTCGTCTTCAATGAGGCACGGCGGAAAAAGACACAGCCAAACGGTGCCCGGCTTTGATGAATTCGCTATGCCGACTGGCGAGCGATCTTGACCTGAGTTTTGGCCCGGCGGACGGCCAGCTCCCTGGCTTCCTGTGATTTGGAGTCAGCGCCTGGCATCGAGCGGGCATCGGCCAGGGCTTTTTCCGCGGCGGATGGCTGAATTTCAGAGGATTTTTTGGCCTGCTCCGTGAGAATGGCCAGACGGTTGTTCACCATCTGGGCAAAGCCGCCGTCGACAAAATAGTGCTGCGTTTCTGTAGGCGTCTGTACGCGCAATTCTCCGATGCCCAGTTTGTAAACGAGCGGGGCGCGGTGGGGAAGGATTCCGACTTCGCCGTCGTGCGCGGGAAACGCCACGAACGTCGCCGGAGCGTCGAGCACTACGCGCTCGGGAGTAATGACGGAACATTGAAAGGTCTCAGTTTTAGTCATAACGACAAATTCGAAATTCGAAATTCGAAATTCGAAGAAGCTCCATTCTCAATCAACTCTCGGTGCGTTTTCCAATCGCAGTTAAGATTCGAATCAGTTCGTCGGCTTCTTGCAAAAGCGAGGCCAGTTTAGTCTTACCGATAAGCTCGCAATCGCCCAAAAGTCGTAACCAGTAGTGCGTTTCCTGAGCCTCGGAGCGAGCTATCTTGATCCTACGGCAGTATTCTTTTTTCGTTGAAGCTCCGCGGGCTTCGTGGACATTAGCCCCAATACTGGTCCCAGATCGTATCAATTGCCGCGCAACGACTCCGCCAGCCAGCTCCTTCGGTACTGCATTTACAACCTTCACGATGCGGACCGCGAACAAATAAGTTCTTTCGGTGATGTCTTGCGGTGCGCTATCCTTCGACATCGAATTTGTACCCTATTTTCGAACTTCGAATTTCGAATTTGCCGTAATTAGCCTTTAGCAAGTTTTTCTGCCTTGGCGGCCGCTTCTTCAATCACCCCGACGTACATAAAAGCCTGCTCCGGCAGGTGGTCCCACTTGCCGTCGCATAGTTCCTCGAACGAGCGAATCGTCTCGTCGCGCGGGGTATAATTGCCTTTGAAGCCGGTGAACTGCTCGGCCACGAAGAACGGCTGCGAGAGGAAGCGCTCGATCTTCCTTGCGCGGGCGACGGTGATCTTGTCCTCGGCGGAGAGTTCATCGACGCCGAGAATCGCAATGATGTCCTGCAAGTCCTTGTAGCGCTGCAAATTCTGCTGCACGCGGCGGGCGACGGCGTAGTGACGCTCGCCGATCGACTCTGGTGCGACCAGGCGACTGCTCGACGCCAGCGGATCTACGGCCGGGTAAATCCCCTTTTCGGCAATGCCTCGCTCCAGGTTCACCGTGCTGTCCAGGTGGGTGAACGCGGCGGCGGGAGCGGGATCGGTGTAGTCGTCGGCGGGAACGTAAATCGCCTGGATACTGGTCACGGCTCCACGGCTCGTTGAGGTGATTCGTTCCTGCAACTGGCCCATCTCCGTAGCGAGCGTCGGCTGATATCCCACGGCCGAGGGCATACGGCCAAGGAGCGCGGAAACCTCGGAGCCTGCCTGCGAGAAACGGAAGATGTTGTCGATGAAGAGGAGCGTGTCGGCGCCGGTTTCGTCGCGGAAGAATTCGGCCATGGTCAGCGCCGAAAGCGCGACCCGCAGGCGCGCTCCCGGTGGCTCGTTCATTTGTCCGAACACCATCACCGTTTGATCGATCACGCTCTTGCCGGTATCACCGATCTTGGCTTCCTGCATTTCCAGCCAGAGATCGTTGCCCTCGCGGGTACGCTCACCCACGCCCGCGAAGCAGGAAAAGCCGCTATGAAAGCGAGCCAGTCGGGCGATGAGTTCCTGAATGATGACGGTCTTTCCCACGCCGGCGCCGCCAAACAGGCCGGCCTTGCCGCCGCGCACCAGGGGGCAAAGGAGGTCAATGACCTTGATGCCGGTTTCGAACAATTCCGTTTTCGAAGTGAGGTCCTCAAGCTCGGGCGGATCGTGGTGAATCGGACGGCGCTCTTTGACCTGAATCGGCCCGCGGCCGTCGATGACTTCGCCGACCAGATTGAATACGCGGCTCAGCGTCTCCTTGCCCACGGGCACGGTGATGGGCTGGCCCATGTCGGTGATGCTTGAGCCGCGTTGCACACCGTCCGTCGATCCGAGCGCAATGGCGCGGATGCGCCCGCCGCCCAAATGCTGTGCGACCTCGCACCACAGCGTTTCCTTCTCGGTGATGCCGAGCACGGTACGTTCGACTTGTAGCTGTAACGCATTATAAATTCTCGGCATCTGGTCCTCGGCGAACTGCGCGTCGAGGGTGGAGCCGATGACCTGGGTTACCTTTCCAACATGACTATTGCTCATACGACACCCTCAAAGATTGAATGTAGAAGATTGAAGATAGAAACCACTCACGTACCCATTACCTTGGACTTCTTCACAATCGCGGTTAGTATGCGAACCAATTCATCTGCTTCCTTAACAAGCAAATTTAGTCTGTTTTTCGCCACAAGTCCGCCTTCGGCTACCAATCGGAGCCAATACAAGGCTTCACGGGCCTCAGACAGAGCGATGCTCATTTTTCTTGAGAACTCCTTCTTCGTTGTTGAGCCACGAGCTTCTTCGGCATTGGCACCTACGCTTAAGGCCGCTCTCATTAGTTGCCGGGCGATGATGGCTCCTGCGACATTCCGCGGCATTTGATTGACCAACTTCATCACTCGTAAGGAAAAGGCAAAAGTCCGTTCGCAAATATCCCGCGGCCTTGGCTTGCCTTCTTCACTCTTCAATCTTCTCACTTCTATCTTGATTTACGCCAGTGCATTCGCCCCGCCCACAATGTCCAGAAGCTCCATCGTAATCTGCGATTGTCTCGCCCGGTTGTATTGCCGCGTCAGGGCCGTGATCATGTCTCCCGCGGCATCGGTGGCCGCCTTCATCGCCACCATGCGCGCTACCTGCTCGCTGACCGCCGCATCCGTGAAGCACTGGAAAAGCCGGATGCGCACCGTCGCGGGCAGTAACTCGGCCAGCAATTCCTTGGGATCAGGCGAAAATTCGTATTGCACTTCGGCTTTCTTGGCGGCTTGAGTCCCGGCCGCCTGAGCCTCACGCGAAAGGGGAAGCAACCGGATGATCTCGGGCAATTGCCGCGACACGGAATGAAACCGCATCGAGCACACGTGCACAGAAGCAAGTTCGCCGCGTGTGAAGCGGTCCATAAAGGTATTGGCGAGCGGCTCGACCTGGTTAAACCGAGGCGCGTCGCTGATTTGCGTGATGCGCTCGACCATTTCGCGCTGAAGAAATCGAAAATAATTGATCCCCTTCTTGCCCACCATGTACACATCGCAATTCGGCGTTTCCGTAAGATGGGCGATCGCCTTCCGCAGTACGCCGGTATTGTAGCTACCGCACAGTCCGCGATTGCTGGTGATGACCAACAGCGCGTCCCGCTTGGCCCCTTCGCGGGCTTTCATCAGCGGGTGGGCGACCTCGCCCTCCATCGCGCTGGAAATGTCGGCGACCAACTCGGCGAGGCGCTCGGTGTACGGACGCGTGGCCACCGCACGGTTGTAGGCGGCCTGGAAGCGCGCGGTGGCGATCAGTTGCATGGTCCGCGTGATCTTGCGGATGTTGCGGACTGACTTGCGCCGCTTGACGATGACTCTTGGTTTGGCCATTTCCTACCCAACAACCTTTGAACGACTTTGTTTCACCACGAAGAACACGAAGTTCACGAAGAGACTGAATTTCCTTTTTTATCGTCTTGCTGGTTCTTTGATTCGTCTCGAAATCCGTCAGAGAATCTTCAAGTTCATTTTTCTTCGTGCACTTCGTGTCCTTCGTGGTTAAATATCATTTTCCTCCGCCCATTTTCGCGACGAACTGCGTCTTGAAATTCTCAATGGTTTTCGCCAGCTTGCCGGCGAGGTCATCAGACAATTCGCCGGTGCGGGTGATTTCCTCGACGATCTCCGGGTGTTCGTCATGGATGTGCTTGCGCAATCCGTTCTCAAAGCCACGAACCTGGTTGCCGGGAAGAGTGTCGAGATAGCCCTTGGCGCCCGCGTAAATGCTGACCACCTGGTCCGCGATGGGGAACGGAGCGTATTGCGGCTGCTTGAGCAGCTCCACCATGCGGGCACCGCGATCGAGCTGTCGCTGGGTGGCCGTGTCGAGTTCGGTTCCGAGCTGCGCAAACGCTTCCAACTCGCGATACGACGCCAGGTCGAGTCGCAAGGAACCAGCGATCTTCTTCATCGCCTTGCGCTGGGCATTACCGCCGACGCGCGACACGCTGATACCCACATTCACGGCCGGCCGCACGCCCGCGAAGAACAAATCGGGTTCGAGATAAATCTGACCGTCCGTGATCGAAATCACGTTGGTGGGAATGTACGCGGACACTTCGCCTTCCATCGTTTCAATCACCGGCAACGCGGTCATCGATCCGCCGGAATCGGGAAACTTGTGAACTTTGTATTTGTCCTTGTCGGAGAGCGTCTTGAGCCAGGCATCGGCCTTGTGACGTCCGTGCGGACGGTGGAACAGTCCACGGTCGTCGTCGGGCCGCTGATCTACCGGCGCGTTAAACCCCTGCGGGTGTTTTTTGATGATCGCACGATCCTTCGACGTTGCGGGCGTGTCCTTTGGCACGATGCCATACTCATCGCGGAGCTTGCAACTTCGCTCCAGCAAACGGGAGTGCAGATAGAACACGTCGCCGGGATACGCTTCACGGCCCGGAGGCCGCCGCAGCAGCAGCGAAAGCTGGCGATACGCATGGGCCTGCTTGGTCAGGTCGTCGTAGATGCACAGCGTGGCCTTGCCCTGCTGGTACATGAAGTACTCGGCCATCGCCGCCCCGGCATACGGGGCAATGTATTGAAGAGGCGCGGGGTCGGACGCCGACGCGCTCACGACGATCGTGTAGTCCATCGCACCGACCTGGCGGAGTTTTTCGACCACGCCGACCACCGTCGATTCTTTCTGCCCGACGGCCACATAGACGCAAATCACGTCGCCGCCCTTTTGGTTGATGATCGTGTCGATGGCGATGGCGGTCTTGCCGGTCTTGCGGTCGCCGATGATGAGCTCGCGCTGACCGCGGCCGATCGGGATCATGGCGTCAATGGCCTTGATGCCTGTTTGCAGCGGCTCGTTCACCGGTTGCCGCTCGGCGATGCCCGGGGCCTTGAACTCGAGCGGGCGGCGGTGCGGGGTCTCAATCACGCCTTTGCCGTCGATAGGCCGGCCCAGCGGATCGACGATGCGGCCGATCATTTTCTCCCCGCAGGGAATACTGAGCAGCTCGCCGGTACGACGAACTTCATCGCCTTCCTTGATGCCCAGGTAGTCGCCGAGAACGACCACGCCGACGGAATTTTCTTCGAGGTTGAACACCTGGCCGTTGGCGCCGTTTTCAAACTCGATGCGTTCGCCGGCCATCGCGTTGCTCAGGCCGTACACGCGGGCGATGCCGTCGCCGACCTCGAGCACGGTGCCGACCTCGGCCACGTCCACCTTGCCGCGATACTCGCGAATTTCTTCGGTAATGACCGACGTGATTTCGTCCACTCTAAACTTCATGATTCATTCGCCAATCTGAATTCGTTACTCTTGGGTGCCATGCCCAAGCCCAGCCGTTCCGGGCGCCGGCATGGCGGCGCGTTGCTTGGCCATGCCACCCATTGCATCACGATGCAATGTATTGCCGTCCGCTGTAAATCTCGCGCGACGCACGATCGAGCATTTTGACCGAAAGCTCCGCAAGTTTGCGCGCCACGCTTGCGTCGAGCTTGTCGTCGCCCACGCGGACGACCAGTCCGCCCAACAAAGACGGATCGACGCTTTCCTTGATTTTCGCTTTCTTGCCCGTCTTCTTTGTAATCACCGCTTGCAGCCGCCCGCGGGCCGCGTCGGATAGCGGCACGGCCGTGCAAATCTGAACCTCGACTCCGCCGGCGCGCTCCTCGTGAATCGCCGCAAAGGCAGAGGCCAACGCCCCCACCAGCACCATGCGGTTCCCACGGTTCATCACCTGCAATAGGTCAACCACCACGTCGCTGAGCCGACCCCGAAACGCCTTTTCAATGACTTTTCTTCGGGCCTCCACGTCCACCGTGGGATTGGAAAGAAAATCGGCAAACTTCGGGTTGCCTTCGACAAAGGAGGCGAGCTCGTTCAACTCACTGCGCATGGCTTCGCTAACGTCCTGCTCCTGCGCAAGCTGGAACAAAGAGGCGGCGTAGACTTTGCCGATTGGTAACTCGTTGCCGCTAAACTTCGCCATCGCTTTGCTTCATCAGTACCGCGACCGCAAGGGAGCGGTATTGGCTACCGAAGACTCTCCGTCATCCGACACCGCTCCCTCGCTGGGAGAGGGCAGGGTGAGGGTAAAGTCTCTAACTTCCGATCCGCTCCATATCGTCGATCGCTTCACTCACCAATCGTTCGTGCTCGTGCGCGTTAAGCTCCTTGCGGATGATCTTCGACGCCAGGTTCGTCGCCAGCTTCGCGGAAAGACCGTACAACTCCTTCACCGCCGTGTCGGAGGCCATTCCGATCTCGCGCTTGGCCCGCTCGACCATCGCCTGGGCTTCCGACTTGGCCGTCTCTTCGATTTTGCGACGAAGAACGTCCGCATCGCGCCGACCTTCTTCGACGATGGCGGTGGCCTCCGCACGGGCGGCGTTGACCCGTTCCGAATACTCCTTGAGCACCCGCTGTGCTTCATCCCGATCGTGCTTGGCCTGAGTGAGCGAACTACGGATAAAATCCTCCCGTTTTTGCAACGCGCCCAGGATCGGCCCCCACGCGAACTTGCCAAGAACGACGAGCACGATCACGAAGATGACCACCGTCCACAGCGCGTTCCCGATATCGCCAGCGAAGGGATTGGCCGCCGCGCCACCCTCCGACGCAAACGCGACGGCAGGCGTGACCACCAACCCCAGAGCAAATGCCCAATATATGATTCGGTCCATCAAAACGTCACCGGGTTAGAGGAAAGCCTTCGACATTGCAGGGTGCATCTTGATGCACCTTTACGCAATGACCCAATTATAGCACTGCGAGCAAACCAACGACCACCGCAAACAACGTCGCACCCTCGATCATCGCCGCCGTGATAATCATGGCCGTGCTGATCTGGCCGGCCGCCTCGGGCTGACGGGCCATGGATTCAACCGCACTTCCGCCGACGCGTCCGATTCCGGCTGCTCCACCCATGATGACCAGCCCCGCACCGATGGCGCCGCCGAGCTTGCGGGCGCCGTCCGTCGTGAGAAACGTCGCATTTTCAGCGGCTGCGGGATGCGCGCCAGGCACCGGGTCGGCGGCCTGCGCCGTGCCGGTGTTAAACAGAATGAGCCCGACGCCGATCGCCATCGCCCACAACGCCAATCTTGAAAACTTCTTGTCCATGACCATTCGATACCTTTCTACCATTTGGGTCGCCTTCGGGGATTGCGACCCGATTCCACTCGCCATCGCAGTCACGCCTCACGGCCCGGTCGCCCCGCGTCCATCCGGGCATGGCGAATCACGATTCTTAATGAGTGTGTAATCCTTCTTGCTCGATCAGCGCCGCCTGATGATCGTGTCCATGTCCAATCTGATGCTCGAAATGGTGGTGGTCTTCTTCGTGGTGATGATGGACCACAACCGACATTCCGATGAACAAAGTCGTCAGGAATGTAAAAATAAATGCCTGAAGAAACGCCACAAACACTTCCAGCAGCGTAATCGCTACGCTTGCCAGCACAGCCGGCACGGCGATCGCCAAACCACCGGCCGTGCCCATCGCCGTACCCGCACTGAGTATAAAGCCGACCAATACGGCGAGCAGGATGTGCCCCGCGATCATGTTGGCAAACAATCGAACGGCCAGGGCGAAAATCTTTGCGCCGAGCCCGATGATTTCGACGGGAATCAGCAGCGGAGCCAACCATGCTGGACCTGGACAAAAGTGGGCCAGATAACTCTTTCCGCCCAATCGCAGACCATTCACGACCATCATGATCATGGTCAGCAAAGCCATGGTCGCAGTCATGTAAATATTGCCGCTGGCAGTTCCGCCAAGCACAAGATGAGGATTGATCAAAGGAGTGATCGCCGCCAGGGGCAGCAACCCGAGCAGATTGATCGTGAGAATGAAAAAGAAAACGCTCCAGATGTATTTGATGAAGCGATCCGTGTGTTCAGCTAGTGCTGGTTCCGCAACTTCTTTCCGGAGATATTGACAGATCGACTCAATAAAATTGCCAAATCCAGCCGGAACGTGCGCATCGATTTCGCTGCTCCCGCGTCGTCGCCTGGCCCATAGTGGAACAAATACAACAAGCAGAAATCCTGCCAGAATGAGCATCGCGATCTGGTTGCTAAAAAGAGTGATCTCTCCCTCAGGCGTCAGCGGCCAGAACAAATGAAGAGGACGCGTGACCAACGGATGCTGAACCACGTGCTCAAGCGGACTGCCACCAGACGCCAATATCCCGGTCAACGCAGTTCCTTCCGAGAACCAAGTGGAATTGCTCGAAGCGCGTAACGCGTATCAGCCATGAGCAATACCAAGTACGAAATACCAACCCAAATCAAAAAAACCGCCCGATCCACCTTGCCACTCAGGGCGATCAAGAGCGCCAAAGCAAGAACCACAAGAAATCGAACCAACATGGCCGCCATGACCGCGTTGCCGGGACCCAATGCCGCCGCGCGACTTCGCATCAGGACCACCGGAACAGCACCAGCCCACGATGCCGCAAGACTGACGGCCACTCCGCCGATCATGCTCATCACGGTCGCCGAACCGGCCAACCGCACCGTCGGGAAATAGCCCAGCAACAGTGCCGCCGCGGCGAGGCCCAGCGTCTGCAACCCAAACCGCACGTCATGGCTCATGGCGTTTTCCGCCATCAGACGCTGGGTGCTTGCGGCTTTCATTCGCCGCGTCGCGACTGGCTGCCAGCGACTCGCGAATCAGGTTGTACATCCCGCCGATGAGTCCCAGAGACGAACCAATCAACACGCCCCAGGGGCTTTTGTCGTACTTGCGGTCGATCCACAAACCGATCAGCGTGAATCCGATTACGACTCCGGCGAACTCTACGCCGATACCGGAGAAGCGAAGCCACGTTGGCCTTTCGCGATCCGTCTTGGCCATCGGCGAACGCCTGCACCGCGACTATGTGCGAAAAACTATGTGCGAAAAAGCACAAAGTCGGTGATAAAATGAGGCGCGACGACCGCGCCCCTTTACCCACTCCCGGTAGTTGCAGAAACCCACACGGGGCGGGCAGTGTAGCAACCCCCCAAAACGGATTCAAGGGGCATTTATCGCCTGTATCAAATTTGAAATCCGTGGCGATGTAGTCATCCTGAGCGCAGCGAAGGATCTCGCAGCGAAGGATCTCGCAGCGAAGGATCTCGCAGCGAAGGATCTCGCAGCCGAGACCAGTTTCTTCGCATCGCTCAGAATGGCAGATTGCTACGGGTGGCACGGTCTGGCAGCCATAACGCCAGGCCGTGCAACTGGAGTAAGATAGGCAATATGAAGTCGAAACCAATTAAACACATCGCTATCGTTGGCGCGACCGGGGCGGTCGGCGTTGAAGCGTGCGAAATTCTCACGCAACGGAAGTGGCCGTGCGAAAAGATTTCGCTGTTTGCATCCGGGAGGAGCGCAGGGAAAAAGCTGCCTGTCCTGGGGCGGCTGGTCGCGGTGCAGGAACTGACCGCGCGGAGCTTCGAGGGCGTCGATTGCGCGATCTTCAGCGCCGGTGCAGAGCGAAGCCGGGAGTTTGCGCCTGCGGCCGTCAAAGCTGGTGCGGTCGTCGTTGATAACTCGTCGGCCTTTCGCATGGACGCGGGTACGCCGCTGGTCATTCCGGAAATCAATCCCAGTGACATCGAGTGGCACCGCGGCGTCATCGCGAACCCCAATTGCTCGACCATCATCATGAACATGGCCGTCTGGCCGCTGCACCGCGTGAACCCCGTCCGCCGTATCGTGGTGAGCACGTACCAGTCGGCCAGCGGCGCGGGCGCGGCGGCCATGGAAGAACTTCGCACGCAAACCGCCGATCACCTCGCCGGCCGCAACGTGTCGCCCAAAGTTTTTCCGCACCCCATCGCGTTCAATCTTTTCTCGCACAACACGCCGATTGGCCCCGACGGGTACAACACCGAAGAACGAAAAATGATCGACGAAACGCGGAAAATCTTTCATGCGCCGGACATCGCCATCACCGCGACGTGCATCCGCGTGCCCGTGCTCCGCGCGCATAGCGAGTCGATCAACCTGACCTTTGAGCGGCCTATGAGTCCAAAGGAAGTGGCCGCGATTTTGCGTGATGCCCCCGGCGTGAGCATTGTGGACGACCGCGAGAAAGGCCGCTTCCCCATGCCGCTCGACGCCTCCGGTAACGACGACGTGCTCGTTGGCCGCATCCGCCAGGACGTCAGCCAGGAGGGTGGCCTCGGCATCGACCTTTTCGTCTCCGGCGACCAGCTCCGCAAAGGTGCCGCCCTTAACGCCGTGCAAATCATGGATTTGCTGGCAAAATGGCGGGCGATTCCTTCGACTTTGGGATGAAAAAGCTGTGTCGGGACGGTTTCTAAATCGTCGGGCCGGCGGAAGGCTGGCATGTCGCAGCATGAGTCCTGGCCGCATGGTGGAGGCCGCCGAAATCGTGGAAGCAGTGGTTGTACAACTTCAGACTCGTCCACCCAAGACGCGAACAAACTGATTTCACCACGAGGGCACGAATTGCGCGAAGAAAAGGGGGTAGGGATTAGGGGTTTAGAGCCTAGACGCTAAACCCTATACCCCGGAGCTTCGCCAAATTTCACGCCTTCGTGGCTCAACATTTTTATGAAAATGAAAACGGGAAACCTGCGAGTTTTGGTTGACTAGGTGGTTTTGTCCGCCGGGCCATGAAGGAATCTTCCAGATTCACGATCCTGGCATCGAGGCAGCGAGGCACGGCAGAAAATTGCGCAAGTTATAACGATCATTGACCTTAGCATCGTTTTGGAAAAGGAAAGAGCGTGAATGCGGCAGGCAAAATTCGCTCGAATTTGCGCCTTGTAGCGAAGGCGAAACGAATCAAATGTTCAAGGCATCGCAATGGAAGCGCCGATTACCGTAATAATGAACCTCGGAGTGTTGGCTTTGGTGCGGGCAGCACGGTTGTACGATTGCGCGCCGCACACAGCAGCGAGTGGCGCGGAAAGGCATTCCGAATGGGCGCGGTGTCGGTGATCTGGCGGAAAAATTGTCGAGTTTTAGGAATTAGCAGTTGACAGGCCTCTGCCGATTCCTACAATTCGCCCGCTGAAGCCGACAGGTTTGGCTTTCCCGGCGCTGGTCGGGACGAACCTGGCAACGCATGGCGGTTGGTGTTTTTCGGATGCTGGCGCGTTCCGAAGTCCGCTGACCCCCAATTCAGGTGTGTTGCGAAACCGTTTGGAGCAGGAAGTATTTGCAGGCGGCGGCATCGATTGATATTTGTGTGTAGCACTTTTGAGTTGCGGTATGGTTTGCGACGTATTGCACGATCCGTGCAATACGATGGCAAAAGCCGCGCCTGAGAGTGTGTTTGTTGGAGCGTAAGACAGCGTGTGAGTGGAAATCACGCCACAGTTTTTTCTATTTGGAGGTTAACAAGAGATGACTAGTTTCAAAACAGTAGGTGACACAAAGCTGAACACGTTGCTTCGCGGCGTGACTCGGTTCGGCACGCTCTGTGGCGTGTTGGCAATTGTGGCGTTGACCGTGGGGTGTCCTTTTGGCCGGCAGGATCCGTGCAACGGGTTCGACGCGGATGACGGGGATCCCTGCACGACAGACACGTGCGAACTCGATGAATCTGGCGCACCAGTGGCCGTGAATACGCCGGGTGACGCAGGCTGCTGCGATGCGGCCGCCGATTGCAACGACGATGATGTCTGCACGACGGATGCGTGCGATGTCGCGGAAGGCGAGACCACCGGCACCTGCTCCAACGCAGCGGTGGACGCTTGCTGCAACGACGACGCTGAATGCGGCGCGGACGAAGTTTGCGAAGCCAATGCCTGCGTGCCGGCGGTAGAACCCGAATGCACGGTCGCGGCGGACTGCGACGACGCAGACGCATGCACCACGGACGCATGCACGGATGGTGTGTGCAGCAATGACGCCGTGGTTTGCGCCGTAGACGAAGTATGCGTCGATGGCGTTTGCACGCTGGTCTGCGTAGCTGATGCGGATTGCACCGCAGTCGATGCCTGCTCCACCGGCACCTGTGTCGATGGCGCCTGCACCACCGCGTCAGCATGCGACGACGGCTTGGCCTGCACAGATGACACTTGCGACGACGCTACCGCGACTTGCGGTAACGTCAGCAATTGTGCTGCGGGCGAGCAGTGCGGCGCTGACGGGCTTTGCACACCGGGTACGGCTTGCACGGTCGCCACGGCCGCCGTGGATTGCCCGGATGACGGCGACTTCTGCAACGGAACCGAAAGCTGCGGCGCTGACCTCTTCTGCGTATCGAGCGGCGATCCGTGCGTGGCCCCGCAAACCTGCAACGAAGCCCTGAACTCGTGCGTTTCGCCTCCGGGTACGACCATCAATTTCACCCTCGGCACGGATTCGACTCCGGCGACGGATGGAACGGGCGGCGACGACACCTATGCCGGAGCGCTGCTCTTTAATGCCCCGACCGGCACCAACGTACCGTCACTCCAGACGGGCGATAGCGCCAACGGCGGCGACGGCACAGACGTCGTGAATGCTCAGTTTAACTTCACGGTAGCAACCACGGTCGCTCCGACGCTCACCAGCATCGAGACGCTGAACATTACCGATTTTGGCTTCGGAGCCGCAACGACTCTGGCCGGTGCGGGAATTACCGGCGCCACGTCGCTCAACCTGAGCAACAGCACCAACAACACCCCCTTCGTGGTCACCAACCTGCCGACGCTCCTGAACGTGGGCATTTCCACGCAGGCGATCGGCGCAACGATTTCGTTCGTAACCGCTGCGACCAGCGGTTCGGCCGATGCGCGTACCGCGACGTTCAACGCCTTCAACGCCACCGGCGCCGCTGGTACGTTGACGCTGACGACCGGTACGACCAACGGTCTGGAAACGTTGAATCTGGTTTCGAACGGCGCAAGCCGCTTCCAGGACATCGCCATGAACGGCACGTCGCTGACCACGGTCAACGTATCGGGCAGCGGGAATCTTGAAATCCTCGATTCGCTCGATGCCAACGTGCTCACGATCAACGCCAGCACGGCAACGGGCAACGTGATCCTGACGGCCACCGGCGGCGGTAACGTCACCTTTACGGGCGGCGCTGGTAACGACACGTTGACTCTTGGCGCTACCTATTCGACTGCCGACACGGTCAACGGCGGGGCAGGCACCGGCGACACCCTCGGTGTTGACAGTGCCGCCGCAGTGGCAGCGTCCACCGCGCAAAGCAACGTGACCAACATGGAAGCCCTCACTGTGACAAACGGTCTGGCGGGCGCGATTACGCCGGCGAACTTCGGTTCGGGCGTGGTCACGACCAACCTGCTGGTCGGTTTCAACGGCGGTTCGATGACGGTTGTGAGTGGGCATACGGTCACCTCCGGAACCCGCGCGGCGGATTCGGACTCGGCCGGCGCCGGCACGGTGACGGTAAGCGGTAGCGGTATTTCTGATTCGCTTACTCTGACGCTGAATGACTCCGATCAGTTGGCCAATACCTTTACGGGCGCTGAGACGCTCAACCTCGTGTCCAATGGTGACCTCGACGGTTCTGCCGCCGATGGTGCTGCCAACACGGGTACGACCCTCACGATGACCTCTACGGCTGCGACAGAGACGTTGGTCATCACCGGCGCGACCGCACTGACGCTTACGGGCGCGGTGACCGCTGACGTGATCAACGCAGGGGCGTTCACGGCGGCGTTCACAATGTCCGCGGTTTCGACCGGGGCGACGAACGTCACGGGCGGTAGCGGAAACGATACGCTGTTCGGTACCGGCGGCGCGGATACGCTTTCGGGCGGCACGGGCGATGATACCTTCAACGGCGGCGTCGGTTCGGACATCATCACCACAGGTGCTGGCAATGACGTCGTGTCGATGGTCGTTGCGGACATCGCTGACATCGTTGCCGACTTCACTCCGGGCTCGGATGACTTCGACTGGAATACGGCGCTGTCGTCCACCGACGCCTCGATAACGGCACCGGGCGCTGCGACCGCGTTCCAGAGCGGCGCGGCGGGAACGGCGCTGGCCGTGACCACCGTTGTGTTTGAGTTGACCGGAACCACGGTAGCCAGCCAGACGGCTGCGAACCTCGTGACCGCCTTGGGCGCGACTGCGACCAATGGGGATCTGAACGCAAATGTCCTGTTCGTTGTGTACACGACGGGCGGCGGCGGGGCGATCTGGAACTGGATCAACGTTGACGCGGATGTTGAAGCTGCCGAGCTTACGCTTGTGGCGACCCTCAGCAGCGTGACCGCCGACAGCCTTGGCGCCGGCGACTTCAGATAACCAAACGTCCGGGTATTCCCGGAAATGGGTAGTAAGTAAGAACGAGGCCCGGCGGGTGGAAACGCTCGCCGGGCCTTTTCATGCGCTGGCGCGAGTCGTTTGATGCGTCCGTTGGCCTATTCGGCGACGTTCGAATCAGTCAAGCAGCGAATGGTTGACTCTGTCCTTGTGCCGCTTGGCGGACCGCGTGGTTGAGGCGATAATCACACGTCTTGAACGTGCTTCCCCGTTGAGTCTGTCGTAGTTTCGGTTGATGCCGGGCCGGCGTCATAGAGAGGTGTAAAGCAATGATTCGTTGCAAGGCAGTTGGTCGTTCCATCATTCGTGCCTGGAAGTGTCGTGACGCGTTTCGACTCGGCGCTCATTGCTCCGTGCTCATGATTCTGAGCTTGGTGGCCGGTTGCCCATTGCTGAATCCGTGCCGCGACGTCAATTGCGATGACGGCGATGCCTGCACCGCGGATTCGTGCGCCGAGGGGGAGTGCACCAATTCGGCCATCGACGGCTGTTGCGTCACGGATGCGGATTGCGACCAGGGCTTCTGCTCGGAGGCCGGCGGAAACGTTTGCGTCGAGTGCATCACCGACGAAAACTGCGAAGACAACAATGATTGTACGACCGACGTTTGTGCGGAAGCCGCGTGTACGCACGCCCATGTTGACGATGGGACTGACTGCGATGACGGCAATGTCTGCACCGACGGCGATGCCTGCACGGCGGGCGCCTGCGGGGGAACGGCGATCGAAAACTGTTGCGAGTCGGATGCCGATTGCTCCGGCGGTCAGACATGTGATTTGGAAACGGGCGAATGCGTCGGCGAGGGCGTGGCCTGCACCGTAGCGGGGGATTGCGACGACCAGGATCCTTGCACGACGGACGAATGCGTGGGGGGGTTCTGCTCGCATGCGGCCAAATGCGACGATGGGTTGGAATGCACGAACGATTCCTGTGATGCGCAGAGCGGAAATTGCACGAATGAAAGCAATTGCGGCGTGGGCAAGCAGTGCAACCAGGTCAGCGGAGAGTGCGAGCCGGCCGCGGAGTGTCAGTCAAACGCGCAGTGCGAAAATGACGGCGTATTCTGCAATGGCCCGGAGACTTGCGGGGCCGACGGATTCTGCGAATCCGGCGGAAACCCCTGTGCGGCCGGCCTGACGTGCAACGAAGCGACGCTGAGCTGCGACGCTCCCGCCCCCGCCTGCATCGAGTTCACGACCGCCATCGACACCAAGTCCGGCACCGAGAGCGGCGATTCCTTCTGCGCATTATGGGGCGCGGCGACGAACGCCCCCACGCTGCAAACGGGCGATACCGGCACAGGCGGTGGCGGCGCCGACTCACTCACGGCCTCTTTCCAGTTTACTTCGCCGACGACCGTTCAACCGACGCTGACGGGAATCGAGACCATTACCGTAACGGACCTTGGGACGTCCTCCACCACGCTTTCCGCATCCGGTATCACCGGCGCGACCACGATCCAATCGGTCAACAGTGCCAACACCAACCCCTTGATCGTTTCCAATCTGGGCGGCGTGGTGGACGTTGGCCTGGAGAACACGACGTCGGGCCTGACGGCGCAATTCACCACCTCGGCCACAGCCGGTGCTGCCGATGCGATGGATGTTTTTCTAACCAACGTACCCGGAGGAACCCTGACCATTACGTCCGCAGCGGCCAATGGAATCGAATCCGTGACTATCGCCTCGAATGGCACCACCAATACGCTCGCCTCGCTCGCTCAGAATACGGGCACGAGCCTGGCGACAGTCACCGTGACCGGCGCCGCGCCGCTGACGATCAACGCGGCACTTCCTTCGAGCGTGGCAACGGTGACGGCCACAGGTGCGCCCGGCGGAGTCACGCTCGACGTGTCGAACAACACGGGGATTGTTTCAGTCACCGGCGGGGCGGGTAATGATACCTTTACGTTGGGGGCGAATTACATTGGGGCCGGCGTGGTTGAGGCCGACACGGTGGTCGGCGGGAGCGGAACGAACACCCTGGCCCTGACATCCTTGGTTGCGTCAACTGTGGCGGCGGCGCAGAGTAACGTGACCGGAATTTCCGCACTGACCATCACCAACGGTCTGGCCAACGCGGTGACATCGTCGCATTTCAGTACGGTCACGACGGTGAATCTGCGCCAGGGATTTACCGGAGCGGGCGAATTGATCGTCGCGACCGGCACTACGATCGGCATGGGCACCAACAATGCGGCCACGGGTAGCACGTCGGCGGGGACGGTGACCATTGCCGGCACAGCCACAACGGATGCGGCGACCATGAGTCTGGCGGATCACGACACGGTTGCCCTTGCGTTCAACGGCGTGGAGACGCTGAATCTCCAGTCCAACCATCGCGGCGACGGCAACGCGGCAGATGGCGGCGTCAACATCATCAACGGGACACTGACCATGACTCCCACTCTAGTGGTTCCAGCGGTGGCGAGTACGATCAATGTGGCCGGGTCGGCCAACCTGACGATTTCCGGCGCGGTCACCGCGGGCACGATCAACGCATCCGGCTTTACGGGCGCGCTGCTGATGCAGGCCACCGCGGCGGCTGCGATCAATATCACCAGCGGCACGGGCAATGACACGCTGTTCGGCTCCGCCGGCGCAGACACCCTGAACGCAGGAAGCGGGACCAACACGATCGAGGGCCGCTCAGGCGTTGATACGATCGGCCCTCTGGGTTCAGGGGTCGATACGATTCGCATCAATATCGCGGGCCTTTCCGGGGCGGATCGAAAGCAGGTTTCGGGCTTTGCGGCGGGTGTAGGCGGGGACGTGCTGAACATCGATGCCGACAACCTTGCGACACTGCGCGGAACGAACAATTTCGTCTCCTCGGCGTCCCTGCAAGTGCATTCCGCCTTGGGGGCGCTGACCGTCGCGGATGCCACCGAAGTCGTCCGCGTAACCTCCGGGACAGTAGCCAATTTTACGGACGACAACTCGCGTAACGGGACAAACCTGTTGACCGCAGTGGGCGGCAATATCACGGTGGATGCCAATCAGGATCTGATTCTGATTGCAGTGGCCGACGTGAGCGGGAATACCGGCGTGTATTTTGCCCGCGAGAGCGCCGACGGTGGTGCGGTTCTCGCAGCAGAAGACATCACTCTTGTGGCGGTGCTGCAAGCGACGCCGGTGGGGAACCTGGTGTACTCAAACTTCTCGAACGCCAACTGATGACCAAATGGATCGCATGACCGCCCTCGGTCTCTCCTGTCAGGGGGAGGCAGTGTGCCGTTTGCGGTCAAACGCTCTATGGATTGAAAGCGAAGAATCCTCAGGAGAATCAGCGACCATCTGCGCAATCTGCGGATTCTCCAGTAAGAACCACGCTTTTTATCCGCAGATTCCACAGATTGACGCCGATTTGTGGTTGTCTTCTCGTTTCCTTTGCGTAGTCTATGTTTTTTCCGACGTTGAGGGCAGGTCGTTGATGATCCGCTGAATCGCCGACTTCACAAAGGTCATCTTGGTATTGGTCGTCTCATCGACCTTGAGGACGACTTCATTGTCCTTGACGGTGAGCACCGTGCCGATCACTCCGCCGACGGTAAGCACGCGGTCGTTTTTCGCCAGCCGGGTGAACATGCCTTCCCGATCCCGGGCCTCCCGCTTCTTCTGGCTGCGGGCCGAAAGCAGCATGAAGACCACCATGGCGATCATGACCGCCGGGAGGAGCATCGCGCCAGGCCCCGCGCCCCCCCCGCCAGGCGCTGGCGCCGGAGCGGTCGTGGTCTGAGCCAGGAATGACAAAACTCCGAAACACGGAAACGCCGAAACGCCGAAAATGTAATTCATGATTACTCCGCTGAACTCGCTTTCGATTACCATATCACCACATCGCCACGTTAGATTACCACGTTGCCAAATCAGGGTTCGATGTCAGCCCGATCTTCGACCGCTTCAATCGCTGCGATGGGGTACTCACTCACGATTGTCGCCGGGTCAGCCGATTCGATCAACTCTCGAAGTCGGGCCATGAAACGCTGGTAAAACCGCAGGTTGTGAATGGAGGTGAGCGTCGGCCCGAGCATTTCCCCCGCGTTGAAGAGGTGCCGCAGGTAGCCGCGCGAGAAATTGCGGCACGTTTCGCAGTCGCAGTCCTCCTCCAGGGGACGGCCGTCGAGACGGTGGCACTCGTTCCGCAGTCGGAGCATGCCGCTGCGCGTGAACGCCTGGCTGTTGCGACCGTTGCGCGTGGGAAGCACGCAGTCGAAGAGGTCCACCCCGGCGAGCACGGCCACGAGGAGATCGCGCGGCATCCCCACTCCCATCAAATATCGAGGCCGGTCCGTTGGCAAATGTCGCGTGATCGCAGGCAAGATGCCGGCCATCTCTTCGTGCGACTCCCCCACCGACAATCCGCCGATCGCATAGCCGTCAAAGCCGATGTCGATCAGCGCCGCGGCGCATTCACCGCGTAGTTCTGCATTGAGTCCGCCCTGTACGATTCCAAACAGGGCTTGATCGGTTCGCTCGTGAGCCTCCTTGCATACGACGGCCCAGCGAATCGTGCGCTCCACAGCGACGCGCATGGTCTGTGCATCGCAGGGCAGCGGCGGGCATTGATCGAAGGCCATGATGACGTCGGCCCCAAGCTGGTTCTGGATCGCCGTCGCGCTTCGCGGATCGAGCCGCAGCGTGGCGCCGTCGATGTGCGAACGGAACTCGACGCCATCGTCAGTAATGCGATTGATCTCGGCCAGCGAAAAAACCTGGTATCCGCCGCTATCGGTGAGGATCGGCCCGTCCCAGCCCATGAAGCGGTGCAGCCCGCCAAGCTTGGCGACCGCTTCCGCGCCGGGTCGAAGCTGGAGGTGGTACGTATTTCCCAGGATCATCTGCGCGCCGACCTGGCGCAGTTGAGTTGGCGTTACGCCTTTGACCGTGCCCGCGGTTCCGACGGGCATGAAAGCCGGCGTGTCCACCACACCGTGCGGCGTCGTAAACCGCCCCCGTCGCGAAAGATCGCTTTTGTTTTGAATCTCAAAATTGAACATGATCAGTCAATGAACTTCGTGTCCTTCGTGGTTAAAAAAACTGTTTTCTAGTCGCTTTAAGCCGCGTTGGCGAAGAGTCTGGCGAGTTCTGGCATCGCGGTCAGCAGGATCTGGCAATCGCAATAAGCACGGTAGCGAATCATCAAAAGTCTGGCGTCGCGCACGTTTTCAGCCGATAACTTCCGTGCCGACAAGATCCGGATCAGCTCTCGAAAATCTCCGCCGCATCGCTTGTCCGGCGAAGTCCCCATCGACTCGGCCAACGAATCAAAAAATTTCGCAGAGGCCAATTGGCCATAGATTTCCGCTTCGCGATCCGCGATGTCCTCGCTACGCGGAAGTTTCAAAAACTTCTCGACCGTTTCTCCCTCCGCAAGCTCGAGCCAGACGAATCCGGCCATCTTCTGCTCGCGAAACTCCGTCGGTATCGCTGCCACCAGCCGATGAAATCGCTCCTCGGGCAATAAGTTCGCAAAATCCCTGGATGTAAACGTCACGCAAGGCCGGTTCCATTTCGCGGAATGTGCAACCTCGATGCTGATGCCCGGGAATTTTGCAGACAGCGTGGCGGCCAGCTCGCGCTTCAGCGTTTCAAAGGTCGCTGCGGGTTTCATCGTTTGCCCCTTATTCGTCCGTGTGAGTCACCCTTGCCCCGAGGCGGTATAGTATCACCGCTGGTTGGACTTGCCACGACTCGAAGCTGGAGGTGCCCGATCGAAATCAACGGTCCCACGAAGCGAAGTTGGAGCGGGTATTTTGGTGCGCTCGTGCTCGTGCTGGTTGCAGGGCTGGTGCTCACGGGGAATTGGGCGAGCTATCACGCGCCGGGCCGCAACGACCAATATCAACTCATCCAGCTTGGCCAGTGCGTATACCACGGCGGCCGCATGTACGTCGATTGCTGGGAGAACAAGCCGCCCGGGATCGCCTGGCTGAGCGCTCTTGGATTGGCGGGAGCGCGTGGCAATCCGATAGGTCCGTGGATCCTGCCAGGGATCATCGAGGCCGCTGTCCTTCTCGTCGTGTGGGCTGCGCTGCGCAGGCTCCTATGCGAGCGCACGGCGAGGAAGGCCGTGCTATTGACCGCCGTTGTCTACGCACTTCGAATTTATGATACGCCGTCCATCAACCCCGATTTTTATTCGTCGATGTTCGAGCTGGCCGCCATCGCCCTTTTCCTACGCGGAGTGATTCTGCCGCTCCATAGCCTCCCTCCTTACCAGGGGGGGACTGAGGTAGGCCACGGAGATTCAGTTGCCGGTCGCACGTATTCCTACCCGCACTGTGCGGCCGCAGGACTGTTGTGGGCCGCAGCCACCTCCATCAAGCAAGTCGGATGCGTAGGGTTCTTCGTTCTCACGCTCAGCGGAGTGGTGGCGACGTTGCTGCGGCCCAATCTGCGTTCCCACGTTTTCAAAGCGATCCTCTTTGCCTGGACGGGATTTCTATCCGGGGTTGTGCTCGTCGTCGTAGTTCTCTGGCATCAGGGTACTCTGCGCGAGGCGTGGTCCGCGATTTTCGCGTTCAACTCCGGGCTGGCCGGCGCTGCCGATTTTCTGGCCGTCATCAGCAATCGAGGGCGATGGAAGACCGAACTGGCTCCTTTGGCGCTGCCTCTCTGGCTTGCCCTCACAGGAGTAATCATGTCGTTCTGGTACAGGCGATTTCGCGGCTTCCCCCTGAGTCTGGCCGTCGGGTTGCTGTTGTGGTGGATCGTCGCGGGCATCCTTGCCTGCATGGGCCCCAGCCGCTCCATGCGCTACTGGCAGGCCACGTTTCCCCCCATGCTCGTGCTCGCCGCCGTGGGTTTGTATTACATTCAGCAAGTCCAGGACCGCCTCGGCCACCCCGAACGACTCACCGCATTCGTGGTGGCGGTCACGGCCGCAGTTCTATTGGCCCGTCCCGCGGTCTATGAACTCCGCGCGGGTTTGGCTGCATCGATTGCTGCGTCTTGCGATCATCCCACGGAGCGCGAGCAACTCATCGAAATCGGCGATCGCGTGCGCGGACTGGTCGGGGGGAACGAACCCGTCTATGTGTTGGACTACCGACCGGGAATCTATGTGTATGCGGATCGTCCGGTCGCGGCGCGTTTCAACTATCCCCGCTCGGTCGCTCAGTTGGATGAGATGATCGCGCGGCTGGAGGCGGGACGCGCAAAGCTCATTGTTGAGCCGGAAAAACCTGCCTCCGAATTTCTGTATTGGTGCGACGCCGACCGCGAATCACGCCTCGAAGATGCGCTGAGCGATTGCAACGTGGTCGACAGAATCCAGGGCTATAGGATTTTGGCGTGTTCGCGTTCCCATCCGTGACGAAGTCCACCTTCCGCAGCAGGTGACGACGTTTGGACTTTTACGCGGGTCATCTATTGCTGCGCTTTGGCTTCCGCTTCCCACACGCGCACGTCGCCGATTTCGGCCACGGCCACGAGCGTTTCGGACTTGCCGACAAGGGGACGGCAACCGGACAGTACAACGTGGCGCGTCGCACCCGGCATGAGCGGGCCGCGCCAATCGTTGTCGATCGACAGCGGCGTTGCCACCACCTCGGTCCAGTCGTTTCGTGGCGTTCCGCTCGCATCGAGGGCGGCCACGCGAAGCGCGAGCATCGAGACAACTTCATTGCCCGTGTTCTTCACCGTCAACACAGGCCGCAATGTTCCGCTTCCTTCGTCGTTGATGAACTTCACGATGACTTCGAGCTTGCTCGCATATTCCGGCGCACGGCGATCCTGCATCATGTCCGCGAGCGCAGGCGGAAGCGACTTCAGAAGCTCCGGCAGCCCCTCCACGGTATGGTCCGCAAAGTTCAGCAGACTTGCGGCCTTGTGATCGATGATCCGCATCGAGTACAGGACCACGGTGGTGGCCGACGCGATCACCAGTCCGCCGACAAAAAACACACCCAGAAACATTGCCGTCAACGGCGACATTCTCGAACGCGGTGCAACCATGTTCATGGCCATCTCCTTCAGAATCCGGCATCCGAACAGGGCGAGCTACGCCCGCCGCCTCCGTTGCTCGAATCTCAAAGGTATTCGGGGAGGATGGTGAATTATTTGCGGGTGGATTTCGTCGTTCGAGCCGGCTTCGGGCGAGGGAGCGGCCCCGCAGCAGGGGCGTTGGCGCTCGAATGGTCCTGCATCGTCCCGAAACCTTGAAGCGCCTGGGCCAGCGGCTTCCAACCCGACGCCCCCATCTGGGTAATGGCGTTGAAGGCGTTGTTCATCAGGTTGAAAAGCTCAAGAATATCGCTGAATCGCTTGCGGTATGCCTCCGCCTGCTCCCTGGACTCGCCGCTTTGCTTGGGCCCGTCCTGGTCGATCATGCCCAGGCAGCGTTGAATGGTCTCCACGATCGGCTCAACCTCGCGGCGGCGGCGTTCCCGCGTGATGGTTTCGAACATCTGCCAGACGTCCCTTTCGGCCTCGAAATACTCCTTGCGATCCGTCCGCCGGTGGACGCGGTGGATCAGTCCCCAGTTGATGAGTTGCCGAAGGTTGGTGCTCGCACTCCCCCGCGAGACGGCCAGTTGCTCCATTACGTCGTCGGTGCAGAGCGGTTCGGTGGCCACAAACAGAAGGGCGTGGATCTCCGCCATGGTGCGGCTGATCCCCCAGCTCTGGGCCATTTCGCCCCAGCGGCGGATGAAGAGGTTTCGAACGGGCTCAAAACGGTCCTGGGCCATAGACTCGATCCTTTCAGAAGCTTCAGAAAATTCTATCGAGTCAAGTTTCTCGTTCAACTCCGTCCACGAGATTTCTTTATTCTTGAAAAGATCATGGCCAAAAGGAAGGCGGTGGTCAGACAACCGTCCGATCCACCGCCTTCTTTGCTTTTTGCAGATGATGTGAACTACGCCGGCTGACCGGCCAGCATGTCCGCATCAGCTCGATTCGACCGCAACATGATGACGCCCGCGCCGATCAGAATCGCTGCGCCGATGATCGCCGTCGCCGTCGTGCTGGGTGAAACCCACGCGACAATGCCCACCAGGATTAGCGCGGCAATGATCGTGACCACGTTGTAAAGAAGCTTCGGCTTGTACACGAGCGGCACGGAAATCGCCACCGTGCTGTACGTACCCACGATCGTACCGATCAACATGACGTACGCGAATCCGTGGATGCCGTCGCCGCCGAAAAGATAAAGAACAATCACGGTCATAAAGACCAGCAACCCGGTCAAAATGGTGCGCGACATCGTCTGATTGATGCTCGAATTGATCAGGTTCGCCGACAGCGCTCCGGACCGCCCCCGCGTCTCGCGGATTCGGTCGAAAACCACGATCGTGTCGTTGAGGCTGTATCCGATGATGGTGAGCACCGCCGCGAGAACCGTCAGATCAAACCGGAAGTCCTCGATCAACAGCATCCGGCCAAAGACGATCTTGTAAAACCAGTGGCTGGCCGCGATCATGCCCAGCACGATGCAAACGTCGTGCACCAGCGTGACCAGAACGGCCAGGGCAAACTCCTTGGTTCCAAAGCGCATCCACACATAGGCGCCGATTCCCAGTGCGGCCAGAATGGTCGCAAAAATCGCGCTTCGCGCGGTCTTGCCGGCGATCTGCGGCGCGAACTGAACCACCTTGGACAGGGATTTTTCAATGCCCAATCCGGCTTCAACCTGATGCAGGACGCTTGGCGCGACAATCTCAGTCCACTGGGCTCGGTTGTCATCGTAGAGCAGCGACTCATCCACGCAGGCAACGGCAAAATGTCGAAAGCCTTCCTTGCCGTCGATGACGACGGCCGTTCCCAGCGGAAACACATCGGTCTCGCGTGTGCGGAACTGCTCGAACTCCGGCGTGAGACCAACCTCGCGAAGACGTGATTTGAATTCTTCGACGGACATGGGTTGCTCGTTGTCCTCAAGTTTCGTCTCCACAACCACCCCGCCAAGGAACCGGCGGATGTCGAATTGCGCATCGGTTTTGAGCACGTCGGACAGGTAATGATCCTCGGACTCCACCACGAAGAAATGTTGGTTGGTCAGGTCGGAATCCTCCACGGTGCTATAGCGGACGGCGCGTTGCACCGCCAGCTTGTCGCCGAGCGTGGAAAGGACGGCCTGCTGGACGAGCGGACGATTGGTCTCGGCGGTCACAATCTCATACGAACGATTTCTACCTTGCGCGTCTCGTTCGCCAACGCTTTGGATGCGGGCGCCGCGAAGACGATCGGCGGCATCCCGGGCAGCCTGGGAAGCGGCGGCCACCGCGCTCTTCATCGACGCCTCGGTGAGCGAGCCGCCCCGGCCGATAAACGTTGCCTCCTTGCCGGTCGCGATCACTCCGTTCCGCTGTTCGATCGTGACGTCCAGCGGACCCCGCATCAGGACACCCAGCTCATCGCCCGACAGCGCGTTGCTCTTCAGAATAAACTGGCCGGGAAGATCGCCGGTCCGCAGCTCGGCTTTCGTGATCTCATCCGCAGCCTTTTGCAGCCATTTCACCGCAGAGGGACCAGCCGCCGCCGTCGAACTGACGGCTTCCCGAACGTCTTCGTCCGACATCGTTACGCTGGGTTTGAAGTCAACTTGCACGCTGGTTCCGCCCACGAACTCAATGTCGAAGAAGGAGTCGGTTCGTTGGATGGCCAGGTACATGAACAGGACCATGCCCATCGAGATCGCGACGAGCGAGGCCGGCCAGAACATCCGGCGAAGAGCGATCCAGTCGATGGTGGGCACGCCGATCAGCTTTCGCATGGAGAAATCATGCAGCAATCCGCGACTCACCAGCGTGGTGAATACGAGTCGCGTCACGGTGAGGGCGGTGAACATGCTGATGCTGATGCCGATGCCCAACGTGATGGCGAAGCCCTTGATCTCTTCGCTGCCCACGGCCCCAAGGATGATGCTGGTGATGAGGACGGTGATATTGCCGTCCAGAATCGCCGAGAACGCCTTGTCGTAGCCCAACGACAACGCTTTCTTGAAGGGAACTCCTCGCGTGCGTTCCTCGCGGATGCGCTCGAAGATCAGCACGTTCGCGTCGATGGCCATACCGATCGAGAGCAACAGGCCCGCAATGCCCGGCAGGGTAAAAGTGGCCTGCATAAAAGCCATGATCGCAATAGTGAAAAGGAGGTTGAGCGTCAGGGCGATGACCACGGTCCCGCCGCCAGCGAATCCGTAGTAAAACACCACGAACACCGCGACAAGGACGAGGCCGGCAATCGAAGCCTGCATTCCGTGACGGCGATTGGTCTCGCCCAGGCTCGGTCCGATGGTCTCTTCGCTGAGCGGAATGTCCTTGAGCCGCGCCGGCAGCGAGCCCGCCTCCAGAACCCCGACGAGGTCCATCACCTGCTCCGGGCTGAAACGGCCGCTGATCTGGCAATGCTCGGTGATGCGTTCGCGGATATTGGCGTGCGAAATGGCTTGCTGGTCCAGCAGAATCGTGAGCTGCCGCTCAACATTCTTGCCGGTAAGCTCCCCGAAGAGCTGGCCTCCACGGGGATTCAGCGCGAACGACACAACGTTTTCGCCCGTCAGTGAGTTTCGATCGGGGTACGCCGAGCGCAATTCCCAGGGGGCGGACTGTCCCGTGCTCTTGGTCATCTTGTATTCAGGATCGTCGTGCATCAGCACGTAATAGCGGCCGGCATATTCCTCGATGATCGGTCTACCCGGTGCATCCTTGATCTTTTTGAAGGCCTCCATGTTGTCCACATGCTCGAACTTCAAAACGTCCTCGATGGGAAACCAGCGGAAATGGTCGCCCGCTCGGGGCCGCGCACCCTGCGAAGCGAGCTGCTGGGTGTACTTGGAGATGGGCTGCTGAAGTTGCGGATTGTTGGGTACTGCGATCTTGTCGGGCGAGCCGCGATCCCGTTCCGCGAGGATGCGAAACTCCAATACGCCGGCGCCCTTGAGGCGACGCTTCAGATCCGAGGGATCTTCGAGCTCGGCCTTATCCGCCGCCCAATCATCAAATGCGGCAACAGCCTTGCTCAGTATCTTTCCATTCGCAGCGCTCGCGTCACCCGAGTCGAAGGCCGCGAACTCCTTGCGCAGCTTTGCAATCTGCTCATCCCGGGTGGGTCCGGTGGGAATCGCCAATACGTCCGTGAGCCGCCCGATGGGGAGATTCGTCGCCAGCAATTCCGACATGGCCGCTTCGTAAGCCTTGGACGCCGGATCGACAGTCGCCGGGTCCGCGCCCTCCGACTTTGCCTGCTGAAGTGCGTCGTAGGTCGTGGCGACTTTTTTGATTGTCTCGGCGCGTCCGGGAAGACCCCGCTCCAGTGCCTTGAGCCGGGTCTCGCGGTTTTCGGTCGCCCCCAGGGCTTCTTCCGCGTCGCGCCGCTTCAAGTTGATCGCCAGGATTTGGTCGACCGTTTCGTTGTACCGTGCACGCCGCTCGAGCGCCGCCTTGGGCGGACGCGGCATGCGGATTTCGAGCCGGGTCGCGCCCACCGGCCGCCACTCCAGGTTTAACTGGCTATGGGGGTCGATTCGCTTTTTCAGTACCCCCATGACGCGCGAACTGAGGCTTCGCGTCTGGTCTGAGTTCAGCCCCGTCGTGTCAATCTCGTAGAGCAGACTTGTACCTCCCACGAGGTCGATCCCGCCCTTGAGCTTGCGCTCCGGTGGATACAATACGGCCAGTGACAGCACCACCAGGGCGATCACGACCAACCACTTCGTTGTTCGATTTGGGTCATTCATCGGAAAAATCTCCTGCCGAAGGTCCGACCTCCGGGATTACGAAAGTCTGCCCGTGCCGTTTTCAAAAGGCCCGGTCCCCGCAATCACACGGGGTGAATCACCCGGCATGAATGCCGGTGCGTAAAGGCTGACAAGGGTAATACGGGTTTCGATATAGGACTAGGACTGAGTCGGTGGGGCGTGGGCACAAATTTCGGGAGATGTAACGGTTGCCGAATAAGCGTCGCAAAAATCGAGCTCCATGATCCGCGAATGAAGCCCATTCCGGGAAGCCGTCGTAAAGTCAAAAAGGAGGAAAAACTTCGATGCGTGGGAACCAACGGGTGTAAGGATCGTACGAAAATCACTTTTCGTAAATTGGATCCCGGTTGGCCTGATCGCGGAGTACATGGATGGAACGACCAAAACAGGAGACGTTTCTTGTGACGGGTCGGCGTCTTGGCCTCGGCTGGAATTCTTGTCGTCGTCACTTTCTGCGGCGTCAGAACTCGATTTCGGTTGGGGTGCGGTGGGGGCGATAAGCTGATCTGTGATGGATGAAGGCAGAAAGGTCCCCGGGGACATTCCAACGAGGAGGAAAAGGTTCAACAACATCTTCATGGGTGTGCGGATTATAGCTGTAGTGGCGCGGAAGACAACGCCGATGCGTAGGGTCGCGGCCCGGCAAACCGGAAAAAACGGCAGAATCACGACCGTTCTGCCGTTCCGGACTTCGTTTTGTATCGAATCATCAGCGGTTACAATCGGTGGAATCGGCAGTTATGGCGCTTTTTTGCAGGATTTTGTACTTCGCGAAAGAAAAACGTGGAATTGTCGGCAAGTACCCGTATAATGAGCAGGCCGAACCGTAACTACATTCTACATTGAGGATAGCGTGGAAAAAGAACAAACAAAACAGAGGGTTGAGGAACTCCTCTTCTGTCTCTATCAGCGTCCGATTCACCCCGAGCTTTTTCAGATTCATCGGGTCAAGCGGATTCGCCAGGCTCGTTATCAGGCTGAAATCTGGGTTTGTTCACTCGCCCATGTGGTTACGGTTCAGGCCGGCAAGCAGATTCTTACTGAGCTTATCACCGAGGAAAATGATCTTCTTCCGAAAAACGGTTTGGCCACCTCTTTCCGTTTCCGAGGCGAGCGCGACCACACCCAGGCGTTCGAAAACGACCTAAAGTACATTCTTTCCACTCAGGTTGAAAGAATGACGCCGCAGCTTTTCCCCGCAACTCACCGTGATTACGTTCATTATGCCCAGAACCGAGGGCTTTATGTGCCTTTTGAGGACCGTGCCCAGCCGGGTGGTTTGACGCCGTTTTCGTTCATTGATTTTGATGCCCGCGATCACGAGCTTCATATCCACGCGTTTCACGCGTTCCCCGACGAGATGACCCTTTTGAAGACCCAGTCGATCTTCGAAGTGGGTCGTCCCAGCATTCCGCTTGGCTAGCGTTGCTGGACGCTGTGCGCTCTTGTGAAAATCCGCACAAATTGCGCAAAGGTTTTGCTTGAAGCTTATTGACAAAGCGAAAAGGTCCGATTAGACTTATTGGTGATACGTAGGAGGTTCGTTTGGGATGCCGCGATGCGGCTCGTATGATTCGATAAAAATAAATACGTTTTATATTCCGATTTGGACTGCTATTTTAACCTTATCACACCCAAACCTACCCACCCATAGTTGCTTTTGTTGTTTGAGTTCGTGGAGCAACGTCCCGGCGGTTTAGAAAAAGTTGAGTTGGCAGGTACGCCCCAGAGAGAGCTCTTGGACCGGTCCTCGCTTTGAGCGCGGGCTTTCTCCGGTGCGGTGCTGCCGTTTGTCCTATATTCGTTTTTTTACGGAATAGCTCCCGTTGCGCAGGTTTTTTGGCCTGCAAACGGGGAATGATCCACCGGTGTAGGCGGACCCTTATGAGAGTTGGTATTGTGCGTCAATGTGTGGCGCACGTGGGACACATGTAACAGGAGGTAGTATGAGAAAACGGTTCAAAGCATTTACGCTCATTGAGCTGCTGGTGGTTATCGCCATCATCGCTCTTTTGATCTCGATCCTTCTTCCGAGCCTTTCCAGGGCCCGGGAGCTCAGCAAGCGCTTGGTCTGCGGGTCGAACACCAAAGGCATCGGCACGTCGGCCAAGATTTACTCCAACGAAAACCAGGAAAAATGGATGGTTCCGGGGCATAAGAAAAAGCAGGACGCCACAGGCATCGCTTACCTCTGTAGCGGCGATAGGCCCGAAGATATTGCCTGCGTCGGATATGAGCGCTGGAATGAGAGCAAGTCCGAGACGGCCAACGATCCGGCCGCGGGAAGTACCGCGCTATCCGTCACTCGCGCCTACTGGATGATGGTTCGCTCGGGCGACATTACGGTGAAGCAGTTCATTTGCCCAAGTTCGTCCGATGACGAAGATCAAACAGAGAACCTCGATCTCTATTACGACTTCACCGACTATGGCAACATCAGCTATGGATACCTCGTGCCGTTTGGCCCTCGCGATACTCAGCCGCGCGAAGGCATGGATAACCGACAGGTGCTCGCTGCCGATAAAGGCCCTTACTATAAGAAAGTGGTTCTTGATCCCATGACCCGCGGACCTAATAATCAGCCCCTCGAGGTCGATAGCTCACCCAAGGACTGGAGACCGTTTAATTCGTCCAACCACGGCGGCCAGAGCAACGGCGAAGGCCAGAACGCCCTGTATGCGGATGGACACTCTTCATTCCTTCGGACTCCGTTGGGCGGTATCGATAACGACAACATCTACACTCTGATGCGAGATGAGTGGGGTGTTCAGGTGTACGGCCGCATCCACGGTGATTCGCCGCACGATTCGGCGGCGGAGAATCCGTATCCGGGCAAGGAAGCGTTCGGTCAGGGCAATAATACATACGCCTCGACAGACTCGTTGATCTACCCGTAAGGAGTTCAGTAGTTTATCATCCGGCAAGGCGGCTCCGATGAGTTCGGGGTCGCCTTGCTTTTTTTCAAGCGATCGGAATCGTACTTTTTGCACTTATGCCCGAAGAAAACGCAAATGTGAGGCCGGTTCGTCGCGGCGCCATCGGCATTCTGGAACGCAACGGAGCGTACCTGATGGTTCAGCGGGCGGCCGGCGTGACCATGCCCGGTGCGTGGTGCTTTCCGGGTGGGCACGTGGAGCCCGATGAAACACCGCGCCGGGCGGTGGTGCGTGAAATGGCGGAGGAATTGGGCATCGTGGTAGAACCCACGCTCCGCCTTGGCGCCGTTCGCGTCGTGGATTCCAGGTATATTCTGGGCGTGTGGAAGGTGACGCACGTCTCGGGCGAATTTCGTCCGGAGGAAAAGGAAATCGCCGGCATGCGCTGGATGGCGCTCGACGAAATCGCGGGCATCAAGCCGGGGATGGCCTCAAACGCGATGGTGGTGCGTTTGTTAAACGATCGAGACGGCGGACCCTTGGGTTGATTCAAGAGCGTATGGCGCGCATAATCCGGGTTCCAGGGGCCATGGCGCAGTTGGGAGCGCGTCTGCATGGCATGCAGAAGGTCGCGAGTTCGAGTCTCGCTGGCTCCATTCCTTCGGTATCTGCGGTGTCGCTAGAGGCCGCAACATCTTGCAGAGCCTCGCACAATGCGGGTTTTTTGATTTCTGCCAGTTCTTCTTGCGATACCTTGCGGCTTTGTGCGTGCGGTTGCTGTGCCGGATTCTGTGCCGCTTTTTCATCCCCATCGCCGTCTTGGATTGCCGCCGCAAAATGCGCGTCCGTAGTCATAAGGTAGTGACGCATCGCGATTGCCGGAGTATTGCCGAGCCAGCTCGTCACAACTTGGACCGGATATGATTCGACAAGCTCGGTTTCCCGACTCGCTCTCAGGTTATGGAACAGTCGGGGCCAGGGTATGAGGCCGGCCCGACGGACGATCTTATTGAAGGTTGTACGGAGATTAGCGTTCTGCCAGCCGCCCGGCCCCATTGCGGCCCTACGATACCGTTCGTCGATCACGTATTCCGCCCCTTCTGGGGCTGCCTCGAAGGCCTCCAGGAGGATGCTTCGAAGTTCGGGAAACAGCGGGATGACCCGACTGGCTTTCTCTGCCCCGTGATGTTCCGTCTTTGGTGAACGGACCGTCAGCCGTCCAGTTTCCCAATTAACGTCATGCCAACGCACGGAGAGAACTTCGCTCGGACACCTAAGGCCGCCATACCGGCTCAAGGCAACAATCGCGCGCCAGTGATGATCCGGACAGGCGTTCAGGACACGCGTGGCCTCCTGACGAGTGATGAACTGTTGGCGATCCTTTGTTTGTGCCGCCATCAGCTTCATGCCTTCGAAGGGGTTTTCCTCGATCAATTTCCGTCTGCGCATTGCGTGGAATAATGATCGCGCGACCTTTATACGCTTGAATACCGTCGTGGGGGCCAGCTTTCGGCCAATCAGAAATTGCTTGAAGTCATCGGCCTGTCCCTGAGTAATGCTTTGAAGATCGCGACTCACGCCGAAAAACTCCTTTAGATCGCGCACAACCTGCCCATAGGCCACTATAGTTGCCGGCTTCACGTCCGCACGACCATCCAGGTGCGCGGTAAGGGTCGGCCCGAGCTCAGAGCACTCCTTTGTGGTCCGCGACACCACGAGGCCGGCCCGCGCCAGGCGGCCATACAGCTTGCCACCCATGTCGCTCAGCCAGACAGCGGTTTCGCGGCGCACCGGCTGACCGTGGATCGTCGCGGCGGAAAGGTCCTCGACGTGACGGCAGACTTGCTCCGCGTCTCGTTCGCTGCATTTGCCCAACCGCACGGTTCGACGGCACCCGTCACCAGCCACGAAAAGGATTCGTCGATGCCCGTTGGGGTCTTTTCCTATGCTCGCCATGTAGACCTACTCTTCCTTCGCTTTCATCCTCGGCGTTAGTTCTAACTTCAAAACGTTGCAGATTCGCTCTACTGTTGAAAGTTGAGGATCGGATTTTCCTCTTACTGCGTTGTAAGCCGATGCATACGGAAGTTTTGTAATTTCGGATAATTTTTTTACCGAAAGACCGCTTTTCTCGAAGGCTCGTTGAATAATTCGCTGCATGCCCTTTTTTTCCACCCTTTAACGATATCGTATAACTGATATAGATGTCAAGACTCTCGGTCGTTTTCTTCCGCTTCTCGTTCGACCTCTTGGATCGCCGTTCGCTCCCGTTGATCGGAATCGTCTGGCGGCAAAGCCGCCGTCGATTTCGGCGAACTGGCAGGGGGAGGGACTGACAAAGCTGACAAAAGGGTCTTTTCGTTACTTTTGTCGGTTTTGTCGGACGGTGCCACGGGGCTCTCGTAGATTTTGGGATTAATCCAAAAACGAGTACGCGGCGCGCCATCCGTTTCTTCCCGAACCGAAGAAAGCCAATCAAGATCGCAAAGCAGTTCGACGGCGCGCTTCACATCGTCACGGTCCGACAGATCTGTCCATCCACGTCGGTATACGTCGCGGAGCGCAAAGCCGTCCGACAATTCGCGCTTTACGATCTTTCTTGCGAGAGCCACTGCCACCGCGAAGTCCGGGTTAATGGCCCCGTGGTAGATTCGGCGGGCATGTGTCTCCAGGTATTCGCACCATGCGATTGCCTTTCGCAATGGTCCTATGCCTACCGGGCCGACTCCGTTGTCCGCCAAGTAAATCAACAGGGCCAATGACGGCATCAAGCTACGGTACTTGGATAAATGTGACTCCAAGACGGGATGAATTTCTCCAGATCGCAGGTGACGTTCAAGCGTATCACGCCACACGTTGAACGCCGCCTGAGCTTCATCGTCGAACCGGAGGAACGGTATTCCGTCGGAATCGCCATCGGATTCTGCGCCAATCGCTAGCGGATTGAGTATGTCTAGCCGCTGAAAGACAGCGTATGCTCGGTTCTTGGCTTGCGTATCCGGCCATTCGTCGACGTTTCTCCAGTCTTGGGACACATCCGGCCAGACAGCCAACTGGAACCGTTGAATGAAGCCATCATCGCCACTTTTTTGAAATGAGATTCGCAAGTACTGAAGCAGGACCGTCGGCTGAATCCCGCCGAGGATGGACACCGTTGTGGACTCAATGTCGATGGTTCCCCGTTCGATCCGGTCGTATGTGAATCGTCCGGTACCGTTCCAAGCCTCAAGATAGAAGGCACGAGCAGATTCATGTCCATCACGCTCGAAAGATCGAAGGAGACCGATCAACTCATCACGGAACTCCATAATGCCATTCGGGTTTTCATTCAGGATTTCCCCAAGCTTCTCGACGGTGCTGTCGTTGATCAGGATTCGCCGACGCACCGGCTGTGGGATTTTGTCTTCTGCCGCCAACGCTGCCATTGCCGCGGCCTCAGCATCTTCACCCTTTTTGAGCGCATCACGAACTTGCTTCTTACCCGCGTCCCTCCGTGCAACCGCCACCATCATTTTGGCGTCTAGTTTTTTCAGTTCCTCCTCATATTGCTTCTTCGCCTCAATTTCGATTCGTTTCAAAGGTCTGGTGGTTTCTTCAAGCATCGGAGTTTTTAATAGACCCGATCGACCGATTGTCACGCCCCATAGATTGGGAACTACAGTCCAATTGTCACGACGTTTGGGGCGGATGCCGATCTTTCTGCCCACGAGTGCTGCCAATGACACCATCACCCCAACGGCTGGGAAGTCCGGCGGACATTGCGACCGCTCTACAATATCCTGAATCCACGGTCGAAACGCATCGGGAAGCAGTTCGTAAACGAACGATGCGACTGGCGGCAGTTCGTCGGGAAGCGGCTGCGGATTGGGCCATTTTTTTGCAGACTCTCCCGGAGGGCCACTGACAAAACCGACAGAAGGGTCTACAGCGACAGCATGTGACTGAAAGTGCGCAAGGAGTTCTTGTCCTGCGTCGAGGGGATTTCCATTCCAACCAGCCAATAGGTAGGCACGAACATCCTTGATATCATCGGGTGGAAGTACGTATCTGACCGGTCGTCTCCAAGCTGAAGCGAGCTGCGCCGCGACTTTGATCGCTCCGTCACGACCGGGCCATAGGCCGTGCGGCTTGGAGTCGTTTTCACCAATTACGATTAACTCTCGATCAGGGAATAACTCGGCGAGGAGTTTCGCGCCGAAGCTGTTGTTAGGTCTGCCTACGGCGGCTAATCCCATTGTCAGGCATGCCGCAACATCGCTCGCTCCCTCGACAGCGAGGAGCGGGCCTGGAAAAGAGGCGAGGTTTTCTGGAATGTATAAGCCTCGACGCTGCCCACGGCCAACTCGCTTCGTGCCGTCAGGGTAACGCACATTGATGGCTGTGACTTTGCCCTTGGCGTCGCGCTCGGGGAAGACAAAATTCTGGCCGTCCCAGCCAACACTCAATGCCCGTAACGAATTAGCACTCACCCCAAGCTCTTCAGCGAGGCTTAGCAACGTTTCGACTGGCATGGCCGCTGCATATTGCGCGGCGAGCCAATTCAATTCGGTGTGTTTTCGCGGGGCCGATCGAGCAGGTTCATGTCGATCCGCAGCCGATCCGATGCGGACATAGGTCGTGCATTCGTTCGTGGTCTTGACTCGACGAAATTCGTTGATTTGTTCTGCCGACTCGCGAAAGCAAAGAATGAGGTTGTTGGGATGCTCGGTGCTGTTCTTGCAACGATCGCGGTGTCCGCAAATCGGACATGACTCACGCTTGAACTCAAGATATTCATGGCCTACACTCATGTCTTCAATCCTCGCCCGTTGGTCGGCACGCGGGGGCGGAGCCGGCCAGCGGGTAATCTTCAACTCAAGATCGTTTGCCCTTGATCCATTCGCGCAAATCATCGATCGCGTAACGCACACCGCGCTTGCCAATGTGGATTCGCGGAATGTCCGCGCCCCATAGAGTTCGTTCAGACACCGCTAACATGCGCGCCGCTTCTCTTGGGCGCAGGAGTAATTGATCGCAAGTGTTCCCCGTCGATTGATTGTTCGTGGCAGAGGTGATTCTTTGTTCTGTCATCAAACCACCTCCTGGCGAATTCGGCGAGCATCAATCGCGTTGAGTTCGTGGCGAACCTGAGCAATCACTTGACGCCGATAGAGTCGAAGCGTTCCGGCCCGCGCCGCTGGTTGGATGTGCTTTCGAGTTTTCAGGATGTGCAGGATGCGGTGAAGTGGTTGTTTGATGTCCGCCGCGATTCTGCCTGGCGTTATCAGTTGAAGTTCTGACATCGTGGTTCCTCCAAGAAAGACCCTTTGGAGGAACGCAAATGTTCACGTGAACAGGCCGTGAACGGCCTTCTTGAGGGCGAAATCGTGGCTTTCAGACGTGAACGATCATGAACATGTCACGCCGAACGCCTTCGCGCCTGTGGTTTCGCCATCCGAGTGTCGTTGCGTTGGTCGGCTTCCTGCTCTTTGATGAGCTGTTCAAGCGTGTCGGGAGGTTCGGGTTCTCTGGACTGCACGGCTTGGTCTAGATGGAGGTCACTGAGTTGTTGCTCGCGCGGTTTCGCCTCTCGCTCCTTGTCATATTCTGCTTTTCGCGCCGAGAGATACGTCGAAGACTTGATGGCGTTATTCAGGCTGCTAAGCCGTTTCTCGCATCCTAATTCGCGCGCAAGTTCACGGAATCCCGGAAAAACTCCAGCGCAGGCTTCTTTCACTTGCTTTTCGGCGCGCAGGCAAAGTGACTTCCGGGGCTCCCTCACTGGTCGCGTCTCGACAACCGTGACTGGTGACTGCGAGCCTTCAGTGGCATCCTCGCTGCCGCTTTCGGTCGAGATGGCGATGCTCTCCCTACGACGAACGGATTCGTCATAGTTGGACCGTCCCGCAACACCAATCAACAAACTGGTTTGCTCCGGAGTAAACCCGTTAAGTTCAGCGATCCGAAACGCTTTTGACACCCGCTCTTGCATTTCATCCGAGAATAATGTTTGGTCACCCGCAATCTCACGCAACCTTTGCTCGTCAAAAGCCATCGCTTCGTGGGAGTTCATATAATGAACAGGCGTCGTGGATGCTGGTTTGGCTGTCGCAATTTGTATACGCTGAACTGCCCGCTTCCACCGATTTACCCAGACGCGTAGGTCCGCGTGTAGTCGGCTGTCCGATTTTGAAAACAAAACTTCGCTTAGGGGCGCTGTGAATCCAAAATCAAGGCTGCTCCAGCCAATAGGCGGGTGGATGCGAACTCTCGTTTGTACGGCTTGTTCCCGGATGTCCGTCAGCTTCGAATAATCTTGTTGTGGGATCAAAAAAACTAGTTCGCAAGGTGGCCGATCGAAACCCAGGATTGCGGCAAACTCAGCCGCGCGAAAACTGAAATTGCGGATTTCAGTGCAGAACACGTCCTCTCGTGTCTCGTCCAGCCAGATAAAAAGCTCATCGAGTAGCTCAATGAATCGATCGCGCGCCGACTCCCGTGAACCCGCAAGCTCGTTGCTACCGCCCGTCTTCTCGTTCCGCACTTTGGCCTCCTCAGCAGACTTGATTGTCCAAGTAGGGACTGTATATGGTAATTTTTACAAAAAAATCTTCCCATATCGATACTATTCGCAACGTAACTATCTGTCAATAAATCGCTTGCGACGCGTTTGGATCGAGAATAATATCCCTTTACTTTGCGCATTGATGCGATATTATCCAAGTTCGAAAGGAGATGCAAGTGGAAAACAGTGATTTGGTTGATGCGGTCGAACGATTCTACCCGGGTTGGACTCACATCTTCGAATTGTCTTGGCAGAATCTCTTGGATGATGCAGTTATCTCCGGAATTCCCAATCGAGTCGAGCGCGCTGGGATCATGCACAAAAACCTCCGTTCGGAGTTCAGGCCGTTTTGTGACGTGCTGCATCCCGTGGTGCGACTGATTGAGCAATCGGACGGTTTGGATTACATGCTTATCGACATAGGGGAAAAGCGCAACATCATGATCCGGATCGGTCGCTACGGTCCGGATGGAGTGCGTCGGAATCCGTCCCAGCAGCAGCGTTCAATACAAGGTCAGCAACTAATGGACTTTGCTGACATGAACGAGGAAACGATAACTGCTACGATCGGCTATACGATTGAAGACGATTTCACGGAGGCGGGGCGTCCTGCATGGTGGATGGGGCGACTAGTGTTGCTGCGTGAGCACCAACATGAAACTGAGTATGTCCACGACATTGCGGTTTTTAAGAAGCCGAAGCTCCGGCTTGAAGATCAAATTCTTACTCAGCGAACGCGGACGTTAAGATTGCGCGAGCGCCGAGACATTGAACGCATTGCCGAAGAAATTCGGAAGGCAGGGTGAGTTTGTTGATCGGCAAATACAATCCAGCGATGGTCGCGCTTGCGCGCGAAGCCCGAGGATGGACGCAAAAGCGATTGGCAGAGGCGATTGGTGTAAGCCAGGCCACCATATGCAAATATGAACTCGGCAGCGTTGAGCCTTCCGAGACGGAGGTTTCTCTAATCGCAAAGGCTCTTGGCTTTTCAGATCGCTTTTATTATCAAAATGATCAGGTATTTGCCTTGGGAAGCAGCCTGATTTTTCATCGCAAGCGAGTGCGCGTTCCAATCAAAATGCAACGAAAGGTGCAGGCGGAAATAAACATTCGTCGCATGCAGATAGCTCGCCTCTTGCGAGCTGTTGAGCATGACCATGCCTTCCCCTCAATTCCCCCTGAGGCTGTGGGGGACAATCCAGAACGTGCAGCTCGGCAGGTGCGCGAGATGTGGGGCATCAAAGACGGACCGATTCATGATCTTACTAGCGTAGTTGAGAATGCCGGTGGAATTGTATTACTAATGAACTTTGGCTCTAAACTAATTGACGGCGCACATCTTTGGATTAGTGGAATGCCGCCAATATTCTTCATGAATAAGGATGTTCCAGGTGAGCGGTATAGGTTCAGTTTGGCGCACGAAGTCGGCCATGCGGTCATGCACCATTCATCCGCGTTGGAGGACGTTGAGGAACAGGCGCACGTGTTCGCAGCCGAAATGTTAATGCCGCGTGCGATAATTCGTTCCGATTTACGTGGGATCAATCTCGAAAGCGCAGCACGACTCAAGAAAGTTTGGAAGGTCTCAATGCAGGCCATTATCGTGCGCGCGAATCGGTTGCAGTTAATCAGCGAATCAACGACAAGGCGATTGTTTTCACAGGTGGGAGAACGTGGCTATCGCGTCAATGAACCTTGGCCAATCCCGCTCGAAAAGCCCAATACTTTTGACGCTCTTATCAGATTTCACAAGAGCGACTTAGGGATTTCTGAGGCTGAACTAGTCCAAGACGTTTTGTTTACTCGCTTACTTACTGTATTTGAAAATCAGCCTGAATTGCGAATAACGCAAGATACTGGTTGAGTCCTAACGAGCAGTAGCGGCTTTCTCTTGCGATCTACCGCCGCCTCTTATGAATCAGCGTTCTAACTAGTGCCCTTCCGTCTTGGCTTGCCCCAGCTTATCCAGAGCGATAGCGGTGGGGTTGCGGTTAGCAGCCGATCAGGTCGATGCCAACTTGCTCGGCAAGCCTGGCGGCCATCGTGAGCACGTTGTCACTACGGATCGCACGAAAAACGGAAGGAATCGTCCAAGTCGAGCGGCAGAATCAGCGTGCGGATGTTCAGGTCGAGTGAATTCGCGCAGAGCTTCGCGCGCTCGGCCTCGCTATTCACCAGCCGTTCCTCGTATTCCGCGTTGAAAACGGGCTTGCCCACCTCGATGAAAATGCTGAGCACCTCGCACTCATCGAACTCGTGGCATTCCTCGTTCAACGCGAAGTCGAAGTAATCCACAAGTTCCGCGAGCTGGTCAAGATCGTTCTTCAATCCGACGGCAAGGCCGCGAAGGTGAGCTTCGTTGGCGAGGAAGCGGTTGAGTGCGAGTTGATCGTCACCTGTCAGCGGGAACCCTGTGTCATTGGCATAGCCGTCCACGTTGTCAGGTTCTACGCCGTCACAGCCGCGACTCGCCGCGTGGTCCAATCGTTGGCGCATGATCCGATGGACGTTTGCCGATCGAATGTCGAGCCATCTCTCGTTTTCAAAGCCGTCCAGGGTCTTCCCGAAGTCGCTTGGTTCAAACTCAGCGGCGTCATCGCGGAATGACTCGTAGGAGCCAGCGGAAAAATAGCAGATCACCTTTCGCCCGGCCGCGTGCAACTCGTCGAACACCTCATCCCGAACATCGAACAGGTCTATGTCATACACCTCCACGTCAAAGAGAGTATTGACCTCACCGCCGTTCGCTTCCGGTTGTAGTTGCCACTGCCAGGTTGTCTGCACAGTCGGCCGGTACCACTCACCTTCCACCACAGGCGGCGCGCCGGGATCGAGCGAATCCCCGGTGCCTACGCTCGAATCAGAATCATCGTCGCCGCCGTCGGCAACGAGGGGGGTGCAACCTGCGGGCGTCAGTACTGCGGCAGAAGCAAGGCACACAAGTAACATCGCCCGAATCAACTGCTTTCGGAACCCGGCACCGAGTTCGCGCACAACGGGAAATAGGGCCTCGCAAAGCACGTTTCTCATCCGGGAGTCTCCAAGCTCGTTCTCTATTAACAGGCGAATGACCCGATTGGCGTTTGGATCGTCGGTCATACTCTGGACGGCTGTCGTCGATTCATCTAACGCGATTCCCGATGCACACGGGCTCTGCCCCATCTTGCGGGCGTGCAAAAATCGCCTCATCCAATCGGGCCGGATCAATAACGATGAGATATTGCGAGCCATCGGCAGCGCGTTCGAGGTAGGCGCGACGTTGCTTGATCAGCTTTTGAGATTCGGCGCGTTGCTTGACCGGCAAGCCTCTCAAGAAATCTGTCGCGTACTTTGCCATCGGCACAATTGTAATGGCGCGGGGCTACTCCGTACCCTGCGATTTGAACCGAAGCTCGGCGGTTAGCTAGCGCAAGGCGATACCTCACTCCGGACAAACCCCGCTCGTGTTGCCGGTGAGGTCGTACGAGCACAGATTTAGAGCGAAGTCCCAAGATCCGACCTCTAGCGGGAGTTCACCATTTCGTCGGGATAGGGCGGCTGCGTGGTGAGGCGGGCGTCATCGACGTGGCCGCCGAGGGTGAAATGGTAGAGAGATTGAAACGTATTGTCGCGGAGGCCGAAGACATCGTGCACGGGGTCATCGAAGAAGCAGCCGATGCCCGTGGCGCGAAGGCCGGCGGCCTCAGCTTCCAGGTAGAGCACTTGGGCTATTGCACCGGCCTCCCAGTACAGGCGGCGGTAGAACCAATCACCGAACTGTCGGAGCGGCCCGGCGAACTCCGCGATGAAGCCGAGCGAGAACGCGCTGTCGCCGGCGATTTCCTGGCCGCAGCTGACTTGCGCGGCGAGAGCAGTCACGTTCAGTTTTTGCAGCAAAAATAACGGCAGTGCCGATGGGCAGCCTGGGGGTTTTTGCCAAGCGAACGCGGTGGACATGGCCTCGCGCAAAGCAAGATTACCTTTGGAAGTGCGAGGCAAGCAGTACAAACCCGAATCCAGGCCGGTGACTCGGTGGACGAAGAGTCCCAAGTGGATGCACTCGGGCGCGCCTAGCGCAAACAAAGGGGGGCTACGAAATGCCATTACGCGACAAAGCATCGCAAAGAACTGCTCCGCTGAGAGTGCCGTTTCCCCATCGAAGGCGACGGCACTGCGGCGCTGTCGAATGATCTTCGCGGCGCTTAGTGCGACGCGCCTGGGCGACAAATCCATCATGGTTTGAAAGTCGTCGATCTCCTCTGGGTCCGCTCTCTGTAGCACCAACGCTTCCGATTTAACGCAAGCGGCCGATACTTCGTCGATCACATCCCACTCTACATGCTCCGCACTCAAACGGTTGGCACGACCGGTCCATTTCGCTTGCTCCGCGATGGAATGGAGTGCTTTTTGGGAGAGAACCAGATTTCCTATAGTTTGAATCTGTGTTGCGTTCGGGGCGACCGCGATCAGAAAGTCCGGGTGCTCCGGCTCGGCGTCTGCAAAATCTTCAGAACGGTTCAGACCGAGCAATGTAGAAATCTGTTCATCGTTGACACTGTTCAGAAGTGCGGCGTGCCAACCGTTGACCGCCGCTGATAAAGCGATGGCTGCGAGCGCGTGTCCGGCATCCTCCTGGCAGTAGCGGTAGGCACGTTCGCCGTACTTCCAGGCCTCGCGCCAATGGATGGACGTGAGTGCCACGATGAAGCATTCGGATTCGCTATGATTCCCATTGGCCCGAGGGGAGGCGAAGAGTTGGGTCCAAAGGGCGGCGTGGAAGGTAGCGCGGCGCTCCAAGGCATGCTCCTTGGGGGCGTAGTGATAGACACCGGCTTGGTCCGAAAGGCCGGAGATTGGGCCGGCGAAGAGATAGCCTTCGGTAGGGTGCAGGTTGCCGCTGGAGGGGTTGATCCGCAGTGCCCAGCGTGATCCTTGATACGTCTTCCACGCGGAAAGGGCGAGCGAGAGCTCGAAGAGCGACGCGATCGATTCAACATTTACTGGCTTTGGCGTAATCGCGCTGGGTGTGAATAAGTCGTCGTAGATTGGCCCCTCGCCGTCTTCGCGGAACGGAAGTTCGATGATCGGCGCACCGGCGAAGCGCCGAAAGGGATCGGGCTGCGTGGCCCAGTCAAGGTAGCCTAAGGAGCGTGCGTAACGGTGGAAGTGATGCTTGCTTCGCTCGTGGTATCTTGTGGCGATGTCGCCTGGCTTGGGCATTCTCTTTTCCTATCGCTCATCGCATCGGTGCCCGGTAGCGTTCAACCTCCTTGCACCAACCGCGTTCCGCACTCCGGGCACACGCCCGATGCGTTGCCAGTCACGAGGAGCGACGAGCCGAATCTTTCTGAAACACAGCGTTTAGCTCCGCGAAAGGGGCTGCTCCCTCCAAGCCCGCGAAACTGCCTTCTTGGGCGATTTCGCTGGCTGCGTGTATGAATCCCGCCCAGGCCGCTCGCGCGAGGGCGGAGCCGACACTGACGCGGCGGACACCCAACTCGGCGAGATCCGAAACGCGCAGACCCGTATTTGAACTCATTCGAACGTTGACCGGCTTGGGGCTTACCGATGCCACGACGGCCCGAATGTCTTCTCGCTCACGCAAGCCCGGCGCAAAGAGAACGTCGGCCCCGGCTTGCGCATAGGCTTTTAGGCGGCGCATCGATTCACGCAGCGGGTCGGAATGGCCAACCAGGAAGCATTCAGCGCGAGCGGTTAAGAGCACATCCACGCCGGAGGAGTCTATGGCGGCGCGAGTCGCGATAAGACGGTCTACCGCTTCGGGAAGTTCATACAGCGGCCTGTCAGCTTCACCTGTTGCGTCTTCGATCGAAAGGCCGGCGACGCCAGTTTCGATGCAAAGCCGAACGTTCTCCGCTACGCCTTCGGGCTCTTCCGCGTAGCCCGATTGGAAATCGGCGTTTACAGGAAGGTCGGCTGCGGACGCGATCTCGGCAATGTGATTAAGCACCAGGTCGCGTGGCAGCGCACTGGCGATATCCGGTAGGCCGCGTGAGAAGCCGAAGCCGGCACTCGTTGTGGCGAGTGCCTTGAAACCAAGCTTCCAAAGATAACGCGCGGTGCCAATGTCCCAGGGGTTAGGGATCACGAAGCAGCCCGCCTCGTGAAGCTTTCGAAAGGCCGCTCGTTGCGAAGCGAAGTCGGGCATTGGGCAATTCCTCTAGAAGGCTCTGAAGCGTACCCACCGCTTTAGCGACACGCAAATTGACGGTAGTCAATCCAAAAAACGCTTTGTCGGCGGAGGAGGATAGCTACTCCCGGTACCCGCCAAAAGACGGGGGTTTGGGTTAAAAAATGAGGCGAAAAAAGGGTCCCATATTTGAGTCGCAACGCGATGCGAAGGGGGATAACTCCAGCGCGGAGTCTCAAAACAGGCTGGGGGTCGGTTTCGGTTTTGCTATTCCCTATGGGAGTCCCTTCGCAAGTGCCATTGCGTGACACTTCCAAAACCGATTCGCAAACGATTCGAAAAGCGCTCGCAAACTGCCTGAAAACAAGTCGCAAACGCATTGCAATGCATTGCCATAGTTTTTATGTCATTGCATGACACTGATTTTTCTACAACGGACCCGTTGTAGAATTATTTTGTGAAAATGCTTGACACTTAATTATTATGGAGTATGGTTTGTGTATTCAATGCGGCGTGCGTTGAAATAAGTTGGGCGACGCGATGCTTGAAACATCCGCCGCCCAGGTCCGAGTCCTGAACAAGAGGAATCGAACGATGAAAGCATATCATTCGGAAAGCGCCGAATCAACCGCGGCGCGCAACAAGTCCAAAGTAGAAAACTGCACGAAAGCAATCGTGGATCGTTTCGAGCGCGGCGACTTGCCCAAAGCGCTCGCGCCTGTATTCATCCGGCGCAAGGATGATATGCCTTGTCGGCGCTGGTCTTGGCGCAATCAATTGCTAACGGCGCTGGCCGGATACGATGACGCGCGGACCTACCTTGAATGGCAAAAGCTTGGGCGCTTCGTCAAAAAGGATCAACATGCGTTCTATATCCTTGAACCATGCCGCTACTCGGTGAAGCAAAAAGACACGGACACGGGCGAAGAAAAAGACGTGTCCATCCTGAAGGGTTTCAAAGGCGGCGCGCGGTTCGGTTATGAACAAACCGATGGCAAAGCGCTTCCCGAGCGCGAACACGAAAGACAGTTTATCGATGGTTTGCCCCTTGTTTCCGTAGCGTTTTCCTGGGGTTTGCGGGTCGGGACGTTCAACGGTGCGGATGGCAAGGCGCAAGGATGGTTCCGGCATGATGGCGAGCGCGGCGTAGCAATTGCGCTCGGCGTCGAAAACGCATCGACCTGGGCGCACGAGTTAGTCCATGCCGCAGACTTGCGCAACGGAAAGCTTGTAACCAAAGGCGAGCGCCAAGAATTGTCCAACGAAGTCGTCGCCGAATTGGGCGGCGCTACCCTACTCGCCTGCCTGGGCTATGAAAGCGAAGCCGACCTGGGCGGATGCTTCACCTATATCAAAGCATATTGCGACCGAAACGAAGCGAAGCCGGAACGGGTTTGTATGCAATTGCTGGACCGAATCTGCGACGCGGTGGCGCTCATTCTCGACACAGCCGAATCGCTTGCCAATGCGCCCGCGGCGCAGGTAGGTGCGGCGTGATTACCGTATCCGTTACCAAAAAACCGGGTTTAACCGCGTCGTTTGAACGGTCTTTCGACGATGCGAACGAAGCCGCGCGCTTCGCTGAATCATGGTTACCGATGCACGTTCGCGTAGTTGATTCAGGTAAGGAAATCGACGTATCGACTTTCCTTTACTCGGTGCGGCGCAAAGAATTAGTTTTGCGGCCATTCCAAAATGCCGACGGTTCGGACGAAACGTGTCCGTTTTGCGATGCGCCCGAGACGCCGATCCTCGCGGACGATGAATTGCTACATGCCTGCGGAGTCTGCGATCGATGCTGGTATGTCGATGAGGAAGAAAACGTCCTACCCGCCGATCGGTGTCCGACTTGCGAGTCCGACCGAATCACGGTCTTTGACGACGGGCACAGATTGTGCGGCGCTTGCGGACACAAGTTTTTCTTTGACGGTTGTACCTACGTCGATCCGGCGACGGTCGAAACGGAAAGCGCAGGTGAACCGTGCTAAGCGAACGATACAGACCAAAGGAATGGAGCGGGTTTGTAGGTCAAGCCGCTATCGACGAAATTCGGGAAGCTTGCGGCGATTCATGGCTATTCGAGGGATGCGGCGAGCGCTGGTTATTTGAGTCCGACGGTATCGCGGGTTGCGGCAAAACATCGGCGTCTTATGTAACGGCGCGGGCGCTGGGATGCTCGGACTTTGCAATCGAGCGGATTGATTCGCGCTCGGCCAGCATCGCAGATTTTCGGGCGCTGGAATCGTCGATGCGCGTCTACGGATGGGCGGGCAATGGCCGCCGATGCTTTATCATTGACGAAATTCAACACTTGAACAAAGACTGTATGCGGATGCTCCTGGGCTTATTGGAGTCTTTGCCGAATCACGTCATCGTCATCGGCACGACTACCAGCGTAACCTGGGCGGATGATGTTGACGGTCTGTATTCGCGCTGGCGTCGATTCCGATTCCGCAAGCCGGATGCAAAGGCAATCGCCGATCATTTGGAGCGCATCGCGCGGGAACTTTCCTTGCCGATTCCTGATGGTTTTCGGTTCGTTTCCTACGTTCAAGGCAAGTATGACGGGCGCTCTAACGGAAACAATCTGCGCGATCTTATCGACGGTCTGCCGGACACTCTGCGACGGTTCAAAGTCCGAAGCGCCGAAGCCGTAGCGGCCTAAACAATCAAACCATAATCCGAGCGCTGGCGGTGGGTCCGTTTCGGCGGACCCGCCGTCGGCGTCCGGTTTGGAGTATCACACCATGAAAGCGATAGGATACACGCGCTGTTCCACAAACGAACAAGCCGATAGCGGCCTGGGGCTCGACGCGCAGTCCGTGCGGATCAAAGCGTATTGCACGATGCGCGGCATCGACCTGGCGGACATTATTACCGATGCTGGCGTATCGGGCGGAAAGCCATTAGCGATGCGCGACGGCGGACTGCGCCTGCTAACCGACCTGAAAGACAAGCGCGCCGACGCTGTGGTCATGCTCAAGCTGGACCGCATGTTCCGCAATGCGGGCGATTGTCTTATGACGGTGGAGCGCTGGGAAAAAACCGGCGTCGCCTTGCACGTCGTGGATATGGGCGGAAACGCAATCGACACGACCAGCGCCGCGGGGCGATTCATGCTCGTGGTGCTGGCCGGCGCGGCCGAAATGGAACGTAACCTAACCCGCGAGCGGACGCGCTCGGCAATGGCGGTAAAGCGCGCGAACGGTCAACGCATCGGATCGGTTCCCTATGGTTTTGACCTTGCCGATGATGGTGCATCGCTCGTGCCGAAAGATGCTGAGCAAGCTGTTATCGCAGACATTCGCTCTTGGCGCGCCGCTGGCCGGACACTGGAACAAATCGCCGATGAATTATCCGCACGCGGCGTTCCGACGAAAACCGGAAAGTCCGAACGGTGGACGCACCAAGCGGTGGCGAGAATTCTGAAACGCGACGTGATCGGCCATGCCGCCTGACTATTGATCGTGCGTTTGCTGAGAAAACCGAAGAATCATCGAAAGTCCCGTGAAAGTCTCGGTAGCTCGACGGCAGCTCGTTCGATGTCCTTCATGTGCCGCGTCATCACGTGGAGGACTTGCCCCAGGTGTTCGACCCTTCCCCGGACAAGCACAAGCTTGGCGTACACCGCAGCGTCGCGGTAGCGCTCATAGATGTTCGGGCGCACGATCAAATCCACACGCCCGGTTTCATCCTCGATGGTCATAAACATGACCCCCTTGGCCGTGCCGGGGCGCTGCCGAAAGAGCACGATTCCCGCCACGGTGACGTACTTTCCCGTCGGCGTGAGTTGTAAGTCCTTCACTTCGGCGACGGTGATCGCGCCCCTGGCCGAGAGTTGTTCGCGGATAAAGGAAACGGGATGGGCTTTGAGCGACAGGCCCACAGCGGCATAGTCCTGTCCCACATCGAGTGCAGGCGGAGTTTTCGGGATAGTGGTTTTGTTTGATTCCTGCGGAAGTAAGTCCAGCAGAGGCAAGGCATGGCCCTGTAATTGTTGCACCTCCCATAAGGCTCGGCGACGATCCAGGTGTATCGAACGAAAAGCGTCCGCCCGCGCGAGTTTCACCAACGCGCTTTTCGAGACGCCTCTGGTTCGCCAGAGGTCCAACGGTGACGAAAACCGGCCACGGCTATGGACGGTCTCGACGATCACCCTAGCATCACTTTCGCGCAGACCGCGCACCATGCGCATTCCGAGTCGAATGGCTTTGCCGTTTTCTTCTATCGTGCAATCCCAATCGCTGTGGTTCACGTCGATGGGATGCACTACAACGCCGTGCTCGCTGGCGTCGCGGACAATCTGCGCCGGGGCATAGAACCCCATCGGTTGACTATTCAGCAATGCGACGGCGAATGCTGCCGGGTGGTAACACTTGATCCACGCCGACGCATAAACAAGAAGAGCAAAACTTGCTGCGTGCGATTCGGGGAATCCGTACTGACTGAAACCCTTGAAGCGTTGAAAACACCATTCGGCGAATGCGCGATCGTAGCCATTGCGGACCATGCCCTCAACAAATTTCGCCGGGAAACTCGCAATGTCGCCCTTGCTTGTCCAGGCCGTGATGGCGCGGCGGAGCTTTTCGGCCTGACCCGGCGTGAAGCCCGCCGCTTTGATAGCCAGTGCCATGACCTGTTCTTGAAAGAGCGGGACGCCCAGCGTTTTGCCCAGAACGCTGCGGATCACTTCGTCGGGGTATTCAACCTTCTCCTCGCCGTTTCGACGGCGCAAATAGGGATGCACCATATCGCCTACGATGGGGCCGGGTCGCACAATCGCAACCTCGATCACCAGATCGTAGAAGCATCGGGGCCGCAAACGGGGAAGCATGGTCATTTGCGCCCGCGACTCGATTTGAAACACGCCCAGCGTGTCGGATTTCCCGATCATGTCGTACACGACCGGGTCTTCGGCGGGAATGGTCGCCAGCGTCAGGGCGCGTCCGTGATGCCGCTCGATCAATTCCAGAGCCTTGCGGATACAGGTGAGCATCCCCAGCCCCAACACGTCCACTTTGAGCATCCCCATCGCTTCGATATCGTCCTTGTCCCATTCGATGACCGTCCGGTTGTTCATCGCGGCATTCTCGATGGGCACGAGTTCGCAAAGCGGCCCGCGCGTGATGACGAATCCGCCGACGTGCTGCGAGAGGTGCCGTGGAAATCCGACTAGCTGCCGCACCAAGCCCACGAAGAGTTTGACCGTGGCAATTTTCGCATCGAATCCCAGCGCCGCCAGTTGCGCGGGCACATCACCCCCTTCGGAATCGGCAAAGGGATTGTCCTCCCAGGAATCAACCCGCTTGGCGATCCGGTCCACAGCATCCAGAGAAAAGCCCAGCGCTTTGCCCACGTCGCGGATGGCGCTGCGCCGACGATAGGTGATGACCTCCGCAGTGAGGCCGGCTCGTTCGCGGCCGTACTTTCCATAGATGTATTGAATGACTTCCTCGCGTCGCTCATGCTCGAAGTCGATGTCGATATCGGGCGGCTCGTCTCGCTCGCGGCTTACGAAACGCTCAAAGAGAACGTCGATGCGGTCGGGATCGACGGAAGTTACCCCAAGACAAAAGCAAACCGCCGAGTTGGCCGCAGCGCCGCGGCCCTGACAGAGAATCCCCCGGCTGCGGGCGAATTTGACCAGATCGTGAACGGTCAAAAAGTACGGTGCGTAGTGGAGTTCTTCGATCAGGGAGAACTCATGCTCGATTTGACGACGTACCTTTTCGGGCACGGAGTTGGGATAGGGCTCGGATGCGCCTTGCCATGTTAGATACCGTAGATGTTCCATCGGAGTCAGACCAGGCGGGCACGTTTCGTCGGCGTATTCGAAGCGGAGTTGATCGAGGTTGAAGGCCAGTGCGCGCTTGGCGATTTTGACGGTACGGGCCAGGGCTTGGGGATGATCAGCGAACAACCGGGCCATTTCGTGCAGCGGCTTGAGGTATCGTTCGCCATTGGGAAAGAGCCGGTATCCCGCCTCAGTAATCTTGTACCCGTGGCGGACGCATGTGAGCACGTCCTGCATCATGCGGCGTTCAGGAACGTGATAATACACATCGTTCGTTGCAACCAGCGGTATATGCAATCGCTGCGAAAGTTCGGACAGTCGTTGAATCTGCACCGCATCGTCGGGACCATAGAGACGCGCGACAGCGAGCGACAGGCGGTCATCGTCGAAAGCGTCACGCAATATTGAGAGCGTTTCGGAAACGTCGGCAGGCGCAGCGGGCGAGAGATGCGCCGCCGCCAACAGGCCTTGTTGATGATTCAAAACGTCCGCCAGGGTGAGGTGACATTCCCCCTTGGGCGCTCGCCGTTTTCCAAGGGTGAGTAGACGACACAGCCGCGCATACGCCTCCCGGTTGGTGGGGTAAACCAGCAGCGAAAACCAATCGGCATCGGTGAACATCAACCGACAACCCACGACCAGGGGCAGGTTTACTTCTTTGGCCGCGACGTGCGCACGAACGATTCCCGCCAGTGAATTCCCGTCGGTGACGGCGACGGCTTCATAGTCAAGTTGCGCCGCCTGATGAACCAGTTCATCGGGGTGGCTTGCACCCCGCAGAAATGTGAAATTGCTGGTAACGGCCAGTTCGGCATATCGGGGACCATGACGTAGGCTCTTTGCATGTAGACCATTCGTTGCCGGTCGGCGGAACGGATGAAGGTGTGCTTTCTGATCGGGAGGGTCGGGCATGATCGCGCTCCTTCAAGTCCACTCCCCATGCACAAACCATGCTCCGGTCTGGCCGTCGCGGTAGACCCAAAGCCAGTCGCCGTCCATATCCACGATCATGTAGTAATCGCGTGACAGATTTGCAGAAGCAGCCGAAACCGCAGACGATTCCCACCAAGGCAAAGTAATTCGTTCCGGCCCGATGCTGCGATAGACACGCCGTTCGCGTCCCCGCCAGTTCAGCCACACAAGCGGTCCATTGGGTGTCACGGTCATCACGCGAATCGGTTCGGGCTGCGAAAACAAACGCGAAGGTCGCGCCGCCGAATATGTCCTTTGTTCTTCCTTTCGATGTTTATGGTCCTCTTCGTTCCACGAGTGAAACGCATAGGTCCGCTCCGGGACGTAGGTTTCCACAGGGTCCGAGACCAGGACGTTCTCTAGCCCCAATCGTTCGATAAGGTGATCGAGCAATTGCTCCCATGATGAATCATGCGGTGATTGCGTTCCTGACAATACGTCCGGCCAAAGCTCGACTTGTTCATGCTCGATTCGTTCCGCTCGCTCCGCACGAAGATGAATCTCCTCAATTCCGTAGCCAATATGCACTCGTTCGAGTCGGGGTCGCAGAAGCGACCACAAGTGTTTCTCGTTGCGGCTGGGATGCGACAGTCGCAGCGATAGCGGAATCGGCGCGGAGTCGATGCGGTGGAACATGAACGTCATGGCACAGACGCCGCTTTCCTGTTGGCCGAGGCGTTGCACCAGGATGGAAAGAAGATCGTGGCAAGTGGTCAGCACTGCTTCGAGACAGGTTACAGCTCCATCGAAAACGCGCGAAACTTCGAGCGGTTCGCATCGTCGGATCGGTTCGATGACTTCACGAACGCCCGACCCCATTGCTTGATCCATCCGTCGGATCAATTCACTTCCGAACCGCGCGGAGAGTTCCGCCCTTGGAAGGTCCAGCAGTTGGCCGATTCGTTCGATGCCTATTTCCTCAAGCGATGTACACGTTGAAGCGTTCACGCGCAAGGCCGCGATGGGCAACGGGGAAAGCGCCTCGCGCACCGCATCGAGTTCAATCAGCGTGATCCGGTCATTGGCGCACAGAGAAACGGCCTGGGCGCACGCAAACGTCGGCGCAATGGCCAGCTTTGCATCGAATCCAAGTTTTTGGAGTGAGACCCCCACGCGCTCGGCAAGCATCCGCTCACTGCCATAGAGATGGGCACATCCGGCAATGTCCAAAAGCAGCCCGTCCGGCTCATCGATAGCCGCAATCGGTGAAAACCGAAGCGCCCACTGCGCAAGTCGGCGAAGCTGTCGGGTATCCTCGTCCGGGGCATAGGGTTCAACGTGTACTGTGCAACCGCGAAGCAGAGATCGAGCATGAGCAACGGTCATCCCTGCCCGAACGCCCATTTTTTCAGCGCGGTCGCATGTACAGACCACAACTTCGTTCCCCTTAACCGACGCAACAAGCAGTAACGCTTCCGCTTTACGCGAGCAGGCGGTGGAGTCGTTCGTCGTGCTTGGTGTTTGTCGTAGCCGTCTGCGCTGTGCCAGCCGGATCGGCCACCGGGGTAGATAGATCGAGAGTGCATTCGGCACGGTTCCACTCCAGACGCCAGACATTCGCTGGCGTTCCCCAATGCACTCCCTTGCATCGCAACAGTTCAATGGTCCACGCGGGATTCGCGCTTGCGGATTTGTTGTCGTCTGCCGCTACGTTCCGCACCAACCAGCGTAAGTGGGCTGCCGATAGTTCGGCTTGTTCCCACGGCGGGCGCACAAGAAACGCCGGCACTGCGTGGTTCTTCGCCACCAGTTGGATGCGGCGCGTTGCGGCCATGTCGAATTCGCTGCCGTCTGCAACGACGACGCTCACTGCGGGGGATCGCAGCGCCAGGTCTATGGCCCACAGCCGATCCGCCGGTTTGCGGGGTGCGATAAACAAGGAGCGTTGCAGAAAAGCCCGATCCGCACCGACTCGATGGAGAAGTGCTGCCGGATACGGGAAACACCGTCGCCCAATCCACACCGCCCATCGTCCGGGCTCGCCGGTATTCAACGCACGCAAAGCAAAATGAATCACGACACACGCGGGCGGTCGCCAGAGCTTTTGATCCCGTGATGCGTTCGCGGATGCGGGGGCAAGCCCAAACCATTCATGCAGTCCGCCGAGCGGTAAGCCGCCGCCCAGCGTCCGATCCACTTCCTCCCATCCGGTGGTAAGAACTTTGCCCGTTTGCTGCGCTGCGTCGTCACCCCGAATGTGTTTGCGTTCGATGGCGTGGATTTTTTCGATCAGAGCGGAATTCACCTTCGACCCTCCAGAGAATGTTAGGTATATGTTAGCTAATGCGGGTATACCCATGCAAGGGCCGCCGAGATGAAAAAAGCATCGTTTGGCCAGGGGATGGACGTTATGGAGCTAAGCGATGAGCAGATAGAAAGTTACGCGATCTCTTGAATACATTCTGGGTCGTCGTGGGCGGGAGAATTTACTCTGGTGCCCACCGGGTTGGCCACGAAATCCGTGGGTGGAAACGGCGAAAAGAGAGATTGCAGGCGAGCGGCGTCCTGCATGTTGGGGTCAAGCCAAAGTGCGTAATCGTCGGGTCGGACGATCACCGGCATTCGATCATGGAGCGAGCGAAGCAAATCGTTCGGTGAGGTTGTCAGAATCGTGTACGACTCCACCGTCGAACCAGCCGGGTCTTGCCAGCGCTCCCACATACCGGCCAGAGCGAACACGCGCTCATCGCGCCGACGAATGTAGTAGGGCTGCTTCCTGGGCTGACGCGAGGTTTCGTCTGCCGCCAGCTTCCACTCAAAAAAGCCGGTGCAGGGCACCAGGCACCGCTGCTTGCGCAAGGGCGAGCGAAAAGCGGGCTTACTCGCCGCCTCTTCGGAACGGGCGTTAATCATCCGACTGCCGATTTTGATGTCCTTGGCCCAATGAGGCACCAGCCCCCAGCGCAGCGCATCGAGTCGGCGGTCGTTACCCACGACGCGAACGACCGGGACGTTTTGCGTCGGCGCGATGTTGAAGCGGGCGCGGCGGAGTTCATTACCAACGATTGCATTAAATTCCTCGTTGAGTTGTTCTTCCGACGCAGTGAGCGTATAGCGTCCGCACATGAGCGTTACCTATTGCTGAGAGATTCCACGAAGCTCGACTCGAACTGCTTGCGCGGGGTCTGGCGAAGTTGAACCATCCATTCGAATCCTAGACGCCATCTTAAACCGCTCCTTGTGCTTGGCGAAAAAGCTTAGTCGTGACTACACTGTTTTACTTTACTGCCCTAGCTTTTTACTGGAAAACTCATGGGTCGCTCCACCGTTCATTACGCCGACACCGAAACGAACAACATTCTCAAAAAACTGCATAACAAGTTGCGCCCCGCTGGGACGCCAGTGCAGCGGGTGGAATATATCATTGAGTTGCTGCTACTCCGCATCTTCGAGGTAAAGCTCACTCAAGACCCGGAATTCGCCCAACTCCGCGCCGCATTCAAAGACGAGAACGAAAGCCTCCTTTTTTCCTCGCTACTCGGCATCCCGAATGAACAAGTCCTACCCACCCTTAACACGAAGCTGTTTCCGTTTTACGCCCACATCTTGAGCGAGGCCCGCAAAGTGTGGAAAAGCAACCTCTCCACCAAGGTTCAGGACCAACTCGTCCTCATCGAAGAAGTCTTCAGCAATTCAAACTTCTCCAACAACGTTACGAGCGGAAACATGGCCGAGATCATCGGCCTCGTCGCCGAATTGGATAAAGACCGCCTGCTAAAGACAGATCTGCTAGGCGATGCAATCGAATCCGCCCTTTCCGAGACCGGCGGCACCAAAGACATCGGCCTGCATCGCACTCCCGACCATATTCGGCAATTCATGGTGGGCCTTGCTGCGCCGACATTTGACGACAAGGCTTTCGATCCAACCGTGGGGACGGGTGGGTTCATGTTCGATAGCTTCGAGTATGTAATGCAAGGCGTGAGTCAGGACGGTCACTGGCCGGGGCCGAAGTCGCATCCCGAACTGGCGGTGTGGTTCAAAGACTGGTTTGCCAAGCATCCCGTTCCGATGCCGTCTGTTGAAATCGCCACCGACTTCTACCGCAACGGCGTCGGTGGCATCGAATATCTCGGCATGGTTCGCAAAATGGCCGCGATCAACTTCTATGTGCGGGGCCTCAATCCCGGCAATATCCAGCAGGGCGACGCGCTGGAAAAGTTCGGCACGGAGATTATGCCCAAGAGCAAGACCGTCATCCTCGCCAATCCGCCATTCGGCGCGGAGCGCGACAAGGAATCCTATCCCAACGTCTGGAGCGAGTATCCGACCGAGAGCGAGACCACGATTCTCTTCGTGAAGCTCATGCTCGAATCGCTCAAGCCCGGCGGACGCTGCGCCGTCATTGTCTCTGAAGGCTTCCTCACCTGGGATCAAAACAGCGCCCGCGCCCTGCGCCGCGCATTGCTCGACGAATGCGACCTGCAAGCCGTCATCAGCCTCCCGCAGGGCGTGTTCGTGAGCAAAAACGGCCAGGGAGCAAAAACCTCCATCCTCTGCTTCGTCAAAGGCGGGCGCACGCGCAATGTGTGGTTCTACAAGGTGACGAACGACGGCTTCACAATGGGCACGAACCGCAAGCCGCTGCCCGGCTGCCAGCTTGTCGAGGCACTCGACCTGTTCCATCGCTTCGTGCGCGAAGGCAAACAGCCGCCGGAATCGCGCCACTCCTTCTGCATCCCCGCCGACTGGATCAAAGTGCTCGACCCGCGCGTGAAAGATAAAATCCGCGAAGAAACCCGCGCCGAGATGAGCGCGAGAGCGGTGGAAGACAAAACCAAGCTCACTGAAAAGCTGGACTCACAAGTGGCCGCGAAGAAACTCACCGCCACCGAACGCAAAGATCGCCTCGCCCAGCACGATGAACTTTGGCGAAGCAAAACCGAGAACGCCATCGCGCAGAAATTCGAGCGCGCGCACCTTTATTCGTTCAATCTGTCGAACTACCGCAGCAGCCTCACGCCGGCACAACTTGCAGCGTGGAAAGATTTCGCTGCGACCTACGCGCGCGAGGACGATCCGTCGAAGACACTGGAAAAGCAATACCGTGCAATCGTTGCCACCGCGCCCGATGAACTGGATGAACTGATTTCCGGTCTCGACCCGCGTCACACATTGGAACTGGACATCGCCCGCCAATTCCTGACCGGCATCTCGGACAAACTTTTCACCAAGCATCCTCATCTGCGGACGTTGCAGGACATCATCGCGTCACAGCAAAAGTTGCCGCGCGTGCCGCTAAAGGAACTGATCGAGCCACGATTCGAGAAAATTAAAAAGGCCGACTATGACGGTGCGCTCCCTATTGTTGAGAAAATCAGCTTTGGTGACGGCAAGATTCATTTTCGGGAAGAACGCAAAACCGGCATGGATTTGTATCTCGTGCGTAAGGGCGACCTCCTGACCTCCAAGATCAACATTCATCAAGGCGCGTTGGCACTTGCGCCCTGTGACATGGTTGCCTCCACACATTATCAGGCATATCTGTTCCGCCCCTCTGAAGCATATCCGGAATTCGTGGTGCATTCTCTGCGAGCGCCTCAATTTGCAGCACTTCTCAATGAACAAAAGAACAAGGGCATAAAAAATGAGCAGGGAGCAGATTTTCTCGGCGAGTTTGCTATTCCTTTGCCTGATCCGACCATTCAAGAGGCGACTATTAAGGCGATAACAAATTCCATCAAGCTGCGCGAGGGTGTGGCCTTTGTCCGTGAAGGTCTAGATTTGGAAACCGATGACGACCTTGGCCCGACAAGGCCACTCGATGAAGCAGTGTTGGAAACTAAGAATGGCTGGTCTCCAAACTGCAATGGAGGAGATACGCCTGTGCTCGCACTTTCTTGTCTGAAGAACGGTGTGATTGACCTTGATGAGGTAAAATTCACCTCCGAATCGCGACCAGGCATCGAACGCTTCTATGTGCGCCTAGGAGATTTCTTCTACAGCCGCGGCAACACCGCAGTGCTGGTTGCTTTGGCAGGGATCGCGCATACTGTCCAGCGCAATGTTGTTTTCTCCGACCTGCTGACGCGAGTTAGGTTTAACGAAGACCTGCTTCTGCCAGAGTTTGCAGTCTGGCTGTTCAACTCAAGCATTGGGCGCAAATACTTTGGGGCAGTCCCGCCCGGCGCTGCGCCGTCGATGGTCAAGGTTTCACAAGACTACATGGCGGCGTTCCCTGTTCCACTTCTCGGCAAGTTGGAAAAGCAGCGCGAAATTATCGAAAGAGGAAGAGTTCACCGCCAATCACTTGAATGGTTGGGAAAGACCGCTCTCGCTCAACAAGAGCGGGCTGCTCAGATTCTCAACCGCATCTGGGAGAGTTGACCATGCCCACGCGCACCAAGACCGGCATTTTCGACAACGAAGCCTCGGCGGTGGACTTGAAGGTCTATGACGCGCTCAAGGAATTGAAGTGGACGCTGGGCGACACGCTCCTTTACCAGCCGAGTTACGCGCTCACCGACGAGGAGCAACGCGACTTTCCCGGCAGCAAGTCCATCAAACCCGACTTCGTGCTCCAGGATTTGCAGGGCTTTGCGCTGGCCGTCATCGAAAACAAACTCGACGATCCGCAGAAGGCGCTACCGAAGCTGCGGCTCAAATACAGCCGGCTGCTCAAACCGCGCTTCCTCTACGCCTGTGCGGCGGACGGCGCGGGTGGGCTGAAGATTTTTTTCTTCGATCTGGCGTGGCGCGGCACGGACGCGGCGGAGTTCAAATCCATCGGTGATTTCATGTCGCTGGAGGAGATGAAGCTGAAGATCGAGCAGGGCCGGCAGAAGCAGCGCGAGCTGACGATCACGATTGATACTACGCTGGCCGGCGGCTTCGACCCGGCGGCGGGCAAGGACCGTTATTACCAGCTCGATTGCATCCGCATCCTGCTCGACCTGTTCCGTGAGGGAAAAATGAAGATGCTCGTCCACATGGCGACGGGCCTGGGCAAGACGCGGACGATGGTGGCTTTTGCCAAGGCGCTGCTCGATTACGCGCTGGCCAAGCGCGTCCTGTTCGTGGTGGACCGGCGCACCCTCGCGCGGCAGGCGATCAACAAGGGTTTCCGCTTGTTGACGCCGACCTACAATAGCCATTGGATCACGTCGGCGAACTGGCGGGCTCACAAGAACAAGAACATCCACGCGGTAGTCATTGATACGCTCGAACAGCTTTATGACCGAATCCCGAACAATTTTTACGATCTTTTGGTGGTAGATGAGTGTCATCGTTCCATCACAACGAATCGCAAACTAATCTTCGATCATTTTGTTTGCCCGCGTATCGGGCTAACGGCCACACCGAAGATAGCTGTCCCTGCCGGTGGCAAGGAGATCGATCCGGAAGACCTTGCCATTAACGATACGTACTTGCTTTTTGGTTGCGAATCGGGCGTGGCGGATTACAGCTTTGATCTGGATCGCGGAATCGACGAAGGGTTTCTCGCGCCGTACCGGAAGGAGGAGCACATCACCGCGTTGACCAAAGAGGCAATGGGAGCGGGTGTGCTTTATGACTATTTGCTGGATCCTGAAACGCGACAGCGAATCGAGCTGCCGCAGGAGGAACAGATCGAACTGGAGCAGCTGAACAAGCGCATCCTCAGCGAGGAACAGGCGAAGCGCTGGGCAGAAATCATCCGCGAGAAAACTGAATACGGCGAGAAAGTGCTTCTGTTCGCCGCCAGCCAGGCGCATGCACTGATCCTGGTGAAGGAATTGAACACGGCTTTCAACGACAAAGGCGAAAGCCCACGATACGCAGAGGCGATCATTTCCGAAAACGACGAGGTCAACGAATCGCTCAAGGAATGGTTCGAGCGGCCTTATTCGAACCCGCGTGTGGTTGTGTCTGTGGACATCATGACCACGGGCGTGGACATCCCTTGCTTGCGCTATATTGCGTTCGGTGCTCTTACGAAGTCTGTCGGAAAATATCTTCAGATGCTTGGCCGCGGCACGCGCCTTGATCCGAAGACGGGCAAGTTCAGCTTCACCATTCTCGACTTCGTGAAGCTCTGCGAACGGATGAAAGACAACGGCAAAGGCACGCCCAAACCGAACATCAAAGTAGTAACCGGCGGCGGAGGCGGGAGTAGTGGCGGTGGAGGCGGCGGAATCGTCGTGGACGGGATCTTAGACAATCCCGACCCGGCCAATCTAATTCAGCGCGCCATCGTGGCCGATGGCAACGTCAGGATCATAGACAACATTCCGGTGGCGAAAGCCCGTGAGTTATTCGAACATGGTGTAAAGTCTTCCCAGGACCCGCTCATAGCCGAACTCAAGCGCAAAGCATGGGAGAACAAGGACTACGAACCCACGGAAGAGGAGTTGGCTGCCGTTAAGGCGTGGGCCGCCTCACCCGACATTATCCTCACGGAAGAACAGCTCCAGCGCATCTACGAATTCCCCGCCGGCTCGGTTTGGGATTTCTTCATCGCGGTGCTCGGCTTAAAGAAAATCCCAACGACGCGCGAGCGCATCGATGCCGGCTTCGAAAGCTATCTGAGAATCTACAATTTTACTTCCGATCAAGCGGAGACACTTCGCAAAATCAAGGACGCTTTCGTTGCGAACCTATCGTCTCACGGCCGTGTAGATCTGGACGCGATCTTCGCAAATCCAATTTATGCACGGTTGATTGGACGATTCGAGGAGATCAACGCAAAATTTGAAGGCCGATTGAGAGAAGTCGTTACTGAAATGCAAAATGCGTTCAAATCAGCGGCTTAACGTTAATGCATTTGTGTTGGGCGCATCCTATCAAAACCGGAGTACCGTAGAATCTTGGCATGCGTTTGCCGAAATCGACAAAGTGATCGACGCCCACGGCGGCTGGCCCGACGCTTTTCAGTCGAAGGAAGTGGGCGATAAGAAATGAGCGACCCGCACACCTTTCTGGCTTACATCGATGAATCAGGCGATGAAGGGTTCCGCTTTGGCGGTGGTAGCTCCGCGTGGTTTGTTCTCGCGGCTGTCATCGTCCGCCGCTCAGACGATCGGGAAATGCTGACGCTCATCGATGAAGTGCGCGAAGGAATCAATCAAACGCGAAAGCCTGAGCATCGAATTCCACCCAAAAAGCCGCTTCACTTCCGCGACCTAAAGCACGAACCGCGAAAGTTTTTCGTGTCGCGTTTGGCAACTACCGATGTTCGTGCCGTTTGCGTTTTGGTACGCAAACCCGACCTCGCCTCGCCGGAAAAGTTCACGGCGGAAAATCGGTTGTATTTCTACTCGGTCCGCTTACTCATCGAGCGCGTGTCCTGGTATTGCCGGGATCACAAGCGCAAGGACGATGCGGGAGACGGCTCGGTGCAACTTGTGCTCTCTAACCGCTCATCCCTCGATTACGACGCCCTCGCGCAATATCTCACCACCCTTGAACAGAACCGGGTCGCGTTCGATTATCGCGCGGAGGCAACGGTCATCCGACCCGCTCAGATTGCGACGTTTACAAGCGGGCGGCGCGCAGGTCTGCAACTCGCCGACGCCGTGGCGAGCAGCTTTTTCTACGCCGTCGAGCCCAATGCGTTTGGTCTTTCTGAGGACACCTACGCGCGGCTGATACTGCCGCGAATGTACCGACACAATGGAATGTTATGGGGCTACGGCGTCAAGATCGTCCCGCGTGAGACCGAAGAGAAGCGCCGGAAAGGCGAGTACCTTCCAGAATTCGATCGGGGTTCGCAATAAAAAAAGCAGGCTCCGGGCCGTAGGGTCCCACCGACTAGCGGCTGCCACCCGTGAGGGTGACCTACGGGAGTTCCCGCGCACGCCTGCCTAGTTATTCTATCGGAAAGAGAGCCCTCCTGCAACGACCGAAAACACCCGATTTTGCCGACTTCATTGCTATTCACCGCTGTTCGCCAATCCCAAATCGACATGAATCATAAGCTACCCGTGCGAGAGATGTGCCATTCCATATTGATGCAAAAAACGCCGGAAAACGCCACAATTGTTAAGATGGCTGTCTCACGGGCGTTACCGCAAAGGACGAGTCAGGCTATCGAATTCCGGTGTCGTATGAAATGGTGAGGTCAGTGAAGACACCAGATTGGACCACGACCGTCTGCGGGCTCGAAACTGGAAACCCGCTTGCACCGGGTAACGGTTCTAACAAATACGTACCCGGAAACAACGGGACTCGAAACGCGCCGTCGATGCCGGCCGTGAAGCGAGTAACCACGAAACGACCGTTTGCGGTCTTGACCACGATGGTTGCGGCATACGGTTGGTCGTCGCATTCGGGATCATCCGGCATCGATACCGGACAAGTCGGACCCGCGAGAACAACGCCAGAGATTCCGCTATTGAGGTCGGGCGGGATAAATGCCCCCGCGCAGCCGGTCACCAGAGACGCCAACAACAGAATCAGACTCCTGCCTGGGATTCGCAACCGCATCGTCTGCTCCTTCGCGTCTATGGCTACCACTCTCGCTCGCGGCTACGTCGTTTCTTGGCTCGCGGGGCCAATTGAGAAAGCCAGAAGGCGTGTTTCAGTTTTTCGTCTTTCTTCATTGCTTGAAGAAGGCGGACCGCCCGAAGGCTTGGTGCGCTTTCTAAGCCCATCCGCCTCGCTCCGAGATTGCACGCGATCCAGGCAGCCTCGTGCCGGGGCGGGGCAATTCTCGGCAGTACCTTCAGGATGGCCGCCCTTTGCCCAATGTGCGTACGAGCATGAGCGGCGCGACATGATGGACATCGAACAGCGCCGGGAGTCTCCAGCGGTTGGCCACAGGCGCATGAGGTAGACTCCGTTATAGGTATGCTCGACATTTGCCCTGATGTTATGCCGGAGAATACCCAAGGACAATCGCGCGAAGACCCAATCTTGCATCAAGCGCACACCAAGCAAGCCGCCTTGTTCATTCAAGATGCAGCGCACAGCATGCCGGAGAACAAACTCGCACGAAGCCGCAAGAATCAGGTCGAGTCCACCATGCCCCGTTCTCGCGCGATGAAAAATCGGCGCGTGTCGGCGGCGATGGAAGCTACCTTCCGACGCTCATAGCCAGAATCTTCGAACTCTCCAATTTCGTAAGGGGATGCTCACTCCACCTTGAATTCGACTACATCAATCGCGCTGTAATAGTGCCGATACTTTCCGTGGATCACCCGCGACCGGCCGATGACCACGGCTTTCCTGCCGTCGAGTCCTGCAATCTTGGACCTCCACCCGAACTTTTGCCGACAGAGAAGATCGAACGAGCCCGTTGACGTGACCAATACGGCGTCTGAACCTTCGCCCCCTACGTGTATGACCGAAAAGCGGACGGTACCTCGAAATTCCTTTGGAGCCTGAAGTGAACGCAGAGCCCCCGCGACGGCTACGGTCACGCCCACCAAAAGGACAAGCTGGACGATGGCATGGGTTCTGGATTGCATGGCGATTCCTGCCGACTTCAGATTGGACGCTTCAGATCGCCTGGCGGTCCCCGCGTACTGGGAAACTCCGAGTTTTCGCTCCCGCGCTCGCGCGCGTAGGGAGGAAGGATCGTGCGTTAGCTCTCAAGATAGCTCCACCGGGTATTTTCAGGCAGTTTTCAAGGGGTTTGCGAGACGTTCAACAACTGTGCTAAAATGCCTCGCGCGCCCGCGCCTGAGAGCAAAAGCCGCTCGTCCCCGTGTTCGGAAAGCTATCTCCAGCTTGCTTTGCTACCCCGGAGTTTCTTCCTCTTCTCCGAATTGCAGTCGCATAAGAAACGCCTTTTCTTCTTCCTCGCTCATAGCCGGTTCAGGCGGGTCGGGCTCGTGGTTCAGAAGTTTGAGCAAATACCGATTTTGAGCTTCGTTCTTTTCTTGTTCTCTCTGGGCCACTTCCTGTGGCGGCATCACGATCTTTGCGACAAACGTTTTGTAGAAGTCACTGCGGGCCGAGGGGCTTGATCGAGCCCATTCTCGCATGCTCCACGCCCCTGGACTTGGTGCATCGGCTGGGGTGATCCAGTCGGCGTCCAAATTCTCCGCGACCCACGCGGCTGCTTTGGCTACCGGCACGGGTCGTTTACCCTTGAGGGCCGAAACATCGACGGCGGGCACCTTGCTGGCGGTCGGTGGTTCCGTGGGCGGTGGGAACTCCGTCGCGGCTTGCCACCAGGCTTCTTTGGCCGGCACGCCTTGGGCTTTCAGAGCTTCCCGCCGATTCTTAAAGGCTTCGAAGCGACCATCACGCCTCAGCCGATCGGTCAACTCAGCTTTTGATTCGCGTGGCATGAATCAACCCATTGTCCGTCATTAAATACGCGCGTGTTATTTCGGTCGTCGCAGGGCCCGAAAGCTAGCCTCTCGCACCAGTTCATTGCTCGGCGCTTCCGTTCCTAGGAACCAACGCTTTGACCATCGCGACGATGCCGGCACGGATTGCGCTCGGTAAATTCGGCCAACCATTGACGACAGTGGCCAAGTCAGTGGAAAATACCGACGAGGCTGAAGGTGTGCCGGAATCTGTGCCGCCTTGTTGCAAAACCGATGAGTTCTCGGGGAGATTTGGAGAGGGTTCGAGTCTCGCTGGCTCCATTTTTTGTAATGCCTGACTTGCTCGTTGGTTACGAGCAAGGCCCCGCAGTGTGCGGGAGCGGCTGCAACCAAGTGGTCGGGGATAATATATCCCCGACGGTTGGAGGCCCCTCCCATGCAGGCTGCAAAATCACCGAAAATCCCATCGTTTCGTCTTCACAAGGCCAGCGGTCGCGGTTTCGTTCAACTTGGCGGCAAGCGCCGGTACCTGGGACCGTACACCGATCCGGCCACCCGCAAGAAGTACAATCGACTCATTGGGTTCTGGATTGCCAACGGGAGGACGCTGCCCCCGCAACCGGGCTCCGATTTGACCGTGGGTGAGCTATGCGACGGATTCGAAGCCTGGGCAGCGGCGCGATACAGCGACTCCAACGAGGCGGGCAATTACAAGGGCGCATTGGCCCCCCTGCGCGAGTTGTACGCATCTACACCCGCGCGGAATTTCGGGCCCAACGATCTCGCATCGGTGCGGCAACGGCTCATCGAAAAAGACTGGTGCAGAAATCAGGTGAACCGTGGGGCGTCACGCGTTCGACGGATATTCAAGTGGGCCGTCGGGCGCCAGCTCGTACCTGAGACGGTGCACCGGGCACTTGCTTGCGTTGATCCACTGAGGCGTGGTGAATCGAAACTTCGCGAGACCTCGGCGGTGGGGTCCGTGCCGATTGAGCACGTGGACGCAATCAAACCCCATGTATCCCGCCAGGTATGGGCGATCGTTCAATTGCAATTGCGGACGGCGGCCAGGGCTGGCGAAATCGCGATGATGCGGGCTGTCGACCTGGACATGACTGGGACCATCTGGAAGTACACACCCCAGCACCACAAGACCGAGCACCACGGAAAGACGCGAGCGATTTACCTGGGGCCGCAAGCCCAGGAGACCGTCAAGCCCTTCCTGGCGGGGCGGGCGATCGATGCGTGGTTATTCTCGCCGGCGGAGGCGGAGGCCGAGCTGTTATCACCTGGGCCTCTGGGTTCAGTGTCCGGACGTCGTAACTGTATCTCGACCGGCCCGCAGAAAGGCCTCGGGCGCCCGCCCTTTCAAACAACGGGCCGGGCAGCATGAAAGAGTGTTATACGTATCCCATTATTTAACAGCGCTTTCCAAGTAGGGCACGGCGCAGACCGTTTTGATTATTTCGGGGTCGAGGGCCGCTTTTCGCCAGGCGTGGGTCGCAGCGTCCAGCAAGGCGTTGTAGTTCTCATAGTCGCGGTTCGACCAGTAGTGGCTTCGCAGGTAGTGCCACAGATTCTCCACGGGATTGAGTTCCGGCGAGTAGGGCGGAAGTTCGATCACGGTTACGTTGGCGGGGACCTGCAAGGCGTTGGCGGTATGGAACCCGGCCTGATTCCAGATCATGACAGCGTGCACGTCGGGGGCGAGTTCTTTCGCGAACTGGGCCAGGAACTGATTGACGATGATCGTGTCCAGATACGGGGCCATGAGCCCGACACTTTGTCCCGAATCCGGGCACACGGCGCCCAGAACATAGAGGTAGTCGTATTGCGTCTGACGAACGGCGCGAGGGCGTGAACCCCTCTGGGCCCACACCCGGGTCAGCGTGCCCTGCTGGCCGAAGCGGGCTTCGTCCTGGAACCAGACCTCGACCCGCTCCTGAGGATGCGCCTCGCGGGCGGCTTCGATTTGCGCCACGATTTTTTTTTGAAGACTTCTTGCGCCTCAGGGTCCGCCCTCGGATGTCGGGGACGCGGCATCAGGCAACTGTAGCCCAGTCGATGGAGCAAGGCGTACACGCCGTTCAGGTGATACAGCTTGCCGAACTCCTTTTGCAGGATGCGCTGAATGTCATTCCCGCGAAGCGTGCAGACTTCATCTTCTTGGCGCGGCGCGGCCTCGATGCGCGCACAAAGTCGATCTCGTTCTTCGCCGGAAAGCTTCTCCCGTCGTCCTTGTCCGGGGCGGCGCCGCAATCCTTCCACGCCCGATTGGTTGTAACGACGCACCCATTCCTGAACCGGCCGCCGTGAGGCATCCAGCGCCGCGGCGATCTCCTCGGCGGTGCGACCTTGCTTGGCCAACAAGACGGCCTGCAGCCGAATCCGCATTCTCGCATCCCTCTGCGCTCTTGCTTCGCACCGCAACTCGTCCAATCCATGACGATCTTCCACGTGCATCCTGCGTCTCCTATCCAAAGAACTCGACGCATTTTGCACAAATTAGAGCATGGCGAACTAGTGGTTCAACACATCGTAATTTGCGGGTAAAGCCGCCGTAGTCTGATCCGAGCATC
>CXWL01050173.1_pt1 | contig 136812 bp, 128 predicted proteins | sample 590931 | NCBI WGS metagenome assembly CXWL01 (sample SAMEA3498368, study PRJEB10139) | groundwater metagenome | biome: water well; material: biofilm material | place: Germany | collected 2015-04-27
TCAAGGAATAGAGTGAGTAGATTCCAGCTTGTATAGACAAGCTACCAACGGGGGAGGTGATCGGCAGATGTGGGCGCAGGTTGGCTGAGGTTGAAGGGGTAAATTGAAGTGCCGTGAGGTGTTGCTCCCGACAGGGACGGTTTTTCCGAATCGGTACACGTGACAAAAATAATTATGCGGGAGAGTAAATGTCTAAAAAGTACGTTCCAACAGCAACAGCCCTGAGCCTTTTGCTGCTCAGTAATGGCGCATACGCACAGCTACCTGCGCCGGAGAACTCCGGCGCGGTGGAGCGGGTGCAAATCACCGGCAGCCGCATTAACCTGAAGCAAGCCGAGCTTTCTGGCGTGGGACCGGTCACCGTGATCGACGCGGACACCATCCAGCGTTCCGGCGCAATCTCCGTGGAGACCTTGTTGCAGCGCCTGCCGTCATCGGCGGGCACCGCCGGCAACCAGTCGAGCGCGTATTGGACCAGCAACGGTTATGGCACAACCCAGGTGAACCTGCGCGGCCTGGGCACGGACCGCACGCTGGTGCTGCTGAACGGTCGCCGTGTGGTATCGGGCGGCACGGGCGCGAACAGCTCGGTCGACCTGAACATGATCCCGGTCGCCATGATCGAGCGCGTGGAGGTCCTGAAGGATGGCGCTTCGGCCATCTACGGCGCGGATGCGGTGGCCGGTGTGGTGAACATCATCACCAAGAAATCCATCGACGGGGTGGAAATGTCTGCGCGCTACGGCAAGACCGAGCGCGGCGACGGCTCGGAAATGGCGGCCGACCTGGTCTGGGGCACGCGTAGTGAGCGCGGCTCGCTGATGGGCTCCCTGAATTACTCCGAGAGCGGCGAAGTCAACCTCGCCTCGCGCGCACCTTGCGCGCTGTTCGAAGACGACGGTAAGCTGGTGTGCTCGGGCAGCTCCTCGACGATCGGCGGTCGCGCGCGCCTCGCCAATGGCACCCGCGTCAACTTCAACCAGGACCCCAACGGCAACCCGCGCGGATACGAGCCGTATTCGGCAGCGAAACACGCCTACAACAGCAACCCCTTCCTCAACGCGGTCAACCCGATCAAGCGGCTTGGCATGAGCGCGTTCGGCAACCTGCGCCTGAACGACAAGGTCGAGCTGTTCAGCGAATTGATGTTTACCAACCGCCAGTCCGAGCAACTGGCGACCCCTGGCTCGATCGGTGCAAACCGCCCGATCCGGATTGCGGCCTCGCACCCGACCAACCCGACCGGGCAAGACCTGCTGCTGGAACGCCGCCGCGTCGCCGAAAAGGGCCCGCGCAACTTCTTCCAGGAGACCAATACGTTCCGCGTGGTGGCTGGATTGAAAGGCAGCATCAACGACAAGTGGGATTGGTCGGCGTCGGCCAACTGGGGCCGCAACACCGGCGTCGACGGCATGACCAACATCATCAACCTCGATCGGGTCGATGCTACGCTGAATGCGGCAACCTGCGGCACCAGCGCGACCGCGGCGCCGTGCGGCAATTACCTCGGCTACGGCAACCTGTCGAAAGCGGCGCTCGATTACATCCACTTCACCACGCGCGACAACGGCGGCAACGACCAGAAGAGCTTCAATGCCAGCGTCAGCGGCGAGCTGTTCAACCTTCCGGCGGGCGCGGTCGGCTTCGCGTCGGGCCTGGAATACCGCAAGGAAAAAGGATGGCGCGACCCTGACAGCCTGATCGTCTCGGGCGCGGCCAACACCAACAAACAAGATCCGATCGCCGGCGAGTACGACGCGCGCGAACTGTTCGCCGAGCTGTCGGTGCCCTTGCTGGAAAAGCTGCCGCTGATCGAGTCGCTGCGCCTGAACGGCGCGGCGCGCTACTCCGACTACAGCCTGTTCGGTTCGAAGAGCACCTACAAGGTCGGGCTCGATTGGCAGGTGATCCCGTCGCTCAAGCTGCGCGCCAACAAGTCCACCGCGTTCCGCGTGCCGAACGTGCCGGAACTGTTCGGCGGCGTCTCCGAAGGCAACCTGACCACGACAGACCCTTGCAACAGCTGGAACACGCAGGATCCTAACTCGGCCGTGTACAAGAACTGCCAGGCCTCGCGCGTACCGGTCGGCTTCAAGCAGTTCGGGCCGTCGATCCTGACGACCGGCGGCGGCAACGTCAACCTTGAGCCGGAAGATGCCGACACGTTTACCGTTGGCGCAGTCTGGACCCCGTCCAGGTCGCTGACCTTGACGCTCGACTACTTCAATATCGAGATCAACAACGCGATCGAAACGGTGCCGGGATCGGTCAAGCTGTCGGTGTGCTATAAGTCATCGAACCTGTCGCATATCTTCTGCCGTCCATCGAGCTTCACGCGCGATCCGCAGACCGGCGAAATCAACTTCCTGTCGTCGCAACCGGGAAACGCCGCGCAGCAACGCGTGTCGGGCATCGACCTGGGCGCCCTGTATGACTTCCGCCTGTTCGGCTGGAAGTCGTCGTTGTCGGCCGATGTGTCGCGCCTGAACCGGTTCGACGTCACGCCGTTCCCGGGCGGCGAGACGATCGCATACGCCGGCAAGATCACCGGCGGACGCGGCAGCTACGCGCAGTGGCGTGCATCGAGCGGCTTGATCCTGGAGAATGGCCCATGGTCGGGTTCGTACAACGTCCAGTACATCGGCTCCGCCGACGACATCAACGCCGCACCGGAGGACATTGGTTCGAAGGCGCCAAGCATTGCGTACCATAATGCCAGCGTGAAGTATGCGTTCAGCAAGGCAATGTCGCTGTCGTTCGGTATCGACAACCTGTTCGACAAGCAGCCGCCGTATATCCAGAGCTGGACAGACGGCAACACCGATACGATGACCTACGACCTGCTCGGCCGCCGCTGGCACGTGCGTCTGGGTTACCGCTTCTAAGCAGTACCTGCGCCGCGGGCTTGCGGGCCCGCGGTATTTTCACTACAACCGCAAAGGCAGAAATGCGATTAGCTTTCTGGGTGCGCCGCGCCCACAAATGGATCGGGCTGGTGATCGGCGTGCAGGCCTTGCTCTGGATGATCAGCGGCCTGTACATGGTCATCGTTCCGATCGATGTCATCCACGGCGACCATCTCGCCCACGTTTCCACCGAGCCGCTCAAGCTTTCCGGCAACCGAATCGGGCAGGGCGCGCTGACAACACTCTATCCCGGCATCACCTCCCTGCGGCTGAAGAGCATGCTGGGCAAGGAAGTATACGAAATCAAGCAAGGCAAGCAGGCGGCCCTCATCGACGCCGTCAGCGGCAAGAAGATCAGCCCGCTCGAGCGCGACACCATCAAGGCGCTCGCGGAAGAGTCCCATGTGGGCGAAGGCAGCATCAGCGGCATCGAATGGATCATCACGGCGCCCCAGGAAGTGGGCAAGCGCCCGGTGCCGCTGTGGGCGGTGCACTATCAAGAAGCGGGCGACACCACGCTGTACTTTTCGCCGCATACCGGCGAACTGGTGGCGCGTCGCCATAACCTGTGGCGCTGGTTCGATTTCCTGTGGATGTTCCACATCATGGACTACGAAACACGCGACGACGTGAACAACACCTTGCTGCGGATAGCATCGGTGACCGGACTGGCGTTCGCGCTGAGCGGCGCATGGTTGCTCCTGTACAGTTTCAAGCGGAGGACGCGCGCATGACCCCGTTTCTGCGAAAGAGTCACAAGTGGATAGGCTTGCTCATTGCCATCCAGTTCCTGCTGTGGATGTCGAGCGGCGTCGTCATGAGCCTGCTGGACGCCGACAAGGTGCGCGGCCGCGAGTTCCGCGTCCCTGCGCCCGCCGCTCAGCCATGGCCGGCCGACGCGATCCCGGTCGACGCCGTGGTGGCCGCCAGCGCCAGGCCGGTAATGACGGTCTCGTCGACCTGGCTGCTGCTGCAGCCGGTGTACCGCCTCGCCAGCGACAAGGCGAACTGGATGGTGAGCGCCCGCGACGGCAAGCCGGTCGTGCTCGACGCCGCGCTGGCGACCCGGATTGCGCAGGCCTCGTATTCGGGCAGCGCACGCCCCGCCGGCGCGCGCCTGTTGACTTACACGCTCGAAACGCGCGCCCACAAGGAACCCGTCTGGCGCGTCGATTTCAGCGATGCCGACGACACCAGCGTATATGTGTCGGCCAACACCGGCAACGTCCTCGAGCACCGGAACAGCACCTGGCGGCTGTTCGATTTCTTCTGGATGTTGCACATCATGGATTACTGGGAGCGCGCCAACTTCAACAATCCACTGCTGGTCGGGAGCGCGGTCTTCGGATTGCTGATGTCGCTGAGCGGCGTCTGGCTGCTGTTCGCCAGCTTCCGTCTGGCCGAATTCGTGCCGCAACGCTTGCGCCGCAAATCGCTGGTGAATGTCTACTCGGACGACGGCAGCAAGCTGCGCTCGATCGAGGCGTCGAAGGGCGACACGGTATTTCGCGCGCTGGCGCGCAATGGCCTGCAGTTGCCGTCCAACTGCGGCGGCGGACAAAGCTGCGGCCTGTGCGAAGTGCGGTGCATCGGCGCGGCGCCCGAGCCGACCAGCGCCGACCGCGCGCTGCTGTCGCCGCAAAAGCTGCAGGCCGGCTACCGCCTGGCGTGCAACCTGCCGGTCGACGGCAGCGTCGACGTCGAAGTCGCGGGCGCCGTCGCGCTGGCGACCGAGTACCAGGCGACGGTGACCAGCGTGAAGGCGCTCACGCCTTTCCTGCGCGAGATCACGCTCCGTCCGCACGCCGAAGTGGCGTGCCGCCCCGGCGCGTACATCCAGATGCACATACCCGATTACGCCTGCGACGCGACCACTATCGCGATGCCCGAACATCATCGCGACGACTGGAAAGGCCTTGGCCTGCCAGCCCGGCTGGTCAATCCGGAGCCGCTGCGCAGGTCGTACTCGCTGGCCTTCCCGGTCGGGAAGGCGGACGGGCAGCTGACACTGCTGGTGCGCTTCCTGCCGGGGCAGCAACCGGGCAAAGGGTCGAGCTACATGTATACGCTCAACGAGGGCGACAGCGTGCGCTTCAGCGGCGCCTTCGGCGACTTTGCCATCAAGCCAGGCGGGCGCGAGAAGGTATTCATCGGCGGCGGCGCCGGCATGGCGCCGCTGCGCGCGATGATCCACGCCTTGCTCGAAGACGGGGCGGGCGAGCCGATGCATTTCTGGTATGGGGCACGCAGCGGACGCGACGCGCCGTATCTGGAGGAAATGAAGGCGTTCGCCGAGACGCATCCGAACTTCAAGTGGCAGCTGGTGCTGTCGGAAGAAACGGACGCCGCCGCGGGGGTGAGGACAGGTTTGGTGCACGAAGCGGCGCGCGATGCGTTGCTCGGCAAGCATCCAGACCTGGGCGCATGCGATTTCTACCTGTGCGGCCCGCCGCCGATGCTGGCGGCCACGCGCAAGCTGCTGCATGAGTTGGGCGTGAGCGATGAACGCATCGCGTTCGACGACTTCAAGGTATGACGCGACGCCGCCGGACCGCTAGCCGGCGGACGGTGGCGAGGTCGCGCTGAGGATCGCCGCCGCGACCAGCGCCGCGAGCAGGAGGACCGCTTCGATTTGCAGCACCCCGGCGAACCTGCGCCCGGGGTGTGCGGCCGTGTCTTGCGTGCCGCGCAGCTGTGCGAGCAGGCCCGGCATGACAAGAAAACGGTTGACCGCGCCCAGCAGGGCCGCGCCGGCGACCAGTGCCAGCTTGACCAGCAGTGCGTCGGCGTAAGGGTTCCCGCTGGCGTTGTCGAGACTGCCGAGCCCGCGCCATGCGCTGAACGCGCCGGTGGCGAAGATGCCCACCAGTGCGATGGTCGCCGAGGTCGACAGTGCTTCGATGTAGCTGGCGCAGGCGAGCCTGTCCTGGTGCGTGCCGGCGGCGGTTTCGCGCAAGGTAATCAGCCCGGCGACCAGCACTTCGCCCACCCACAGGCTGATCAGAACCAGGTGCAGCCAGTCCGCCGCCACAGCCCAGCTGACGTCGCCGCCGGCGCCGGCGTGGCTGACGATGCTGCGGCTGTACAGGAAAACGCCGAGGGCCGCCAGGCGAAACAGGCCGGCGGCACGGGCACGGCCGGGCCGCCAGCGGATCGCACTCAGCGCCGATGCCGCGGCCAGCGCGCCCATGCCGGTCATCCAGGCGAACCCGTAGTGCGTGGCGGTGAGCACCGAGTAGATGGCGGGGGCAGCTTGCGCGAGCGGAACCTCCGCCATTGCGGCGGCCTCGAGCCACAACACCGCGCCGGCGGCAAGCAGCGCCGTGGCGGCGGAAGCGAGCGTGGCGGCGCGCAGCCGGTCGGCGTGGCGCGCGGCCCATGACGACGCGCCGGCGCGCAGCCAGAGCGTCGACATGCCTGCGCCGGCAAGCAGCGCTACCGACAGGTTCAGCGTTACCGTTGCGGCCAGCTGGGCCGAGGCCAGGTCGAAAGCCACTACTTGACCTGGAACGCGAATTCGCCCTTGACCTTGTGGCCGTCGCGCGTCACCGTCGTCCACTGCACCCGGTACGGTCCGGCGTACAACGGGGGCAGGGCGGCGATCATGGCCTTCGGATCGGATTTGTCGCGGGCCACCTTCAAGGGCCCCACCGCCACGCCTTTTGGATCGACCAGCGTGATCTTGCTGAACGTCAGTTCCAGCGGTTCGTTGAACTGCAGCCGGACTTCCTTCAGCGCCGGCGCGACCAGGGTGCCGGCTGGCGGCGACGACGCTTCCAGCTTGGCATGCGCGAATGCGCCCGTGCTGGCGAGGGTCATCGCGGCAAGGGCCAGGCAGTGCTTGATGTTCATGGATTTTTCCCTTTTGTTGTCGGCAACTCCGCGCTTGCACGGAGCTGCCCGTACGATGTTACTTCGCGCCTTCAAGGTGCACCACGGTGATCGCGCCATTCACGCGCTCGGCGGCAAATTTCACCTTGTCGCCGGTCTTGACCTGATCGAGCATCGCCGCGTCTTTCGCGCGGAACGCCATGGTCATCGGCGGCATGCCCAGGTTTTTCAGTTCGCCATGGCGCAGCGTGATCTTGCCGCTTTCCTTGTCGACCTTCCTGACTTCGCCGTCAACCATGTCGCCGGCCGCAGCCTTGGCGGCGCCATGGTTTGCGTGCGCGTGGGGGGCATCCTGGGCGATCGCCATCGCGCCGGAAGAAAAAGTGAATACGGTGGCCAGGGCCAGTTTCGACAATCCGTTCATGTTGTGTCCTTTGGGGTTGTTGGGTTAGTTGTAATGCTGGTAGACCTTGGTACGTCCGTTGGCCTGCACCAGCAGGACGTCATATGGGTCGTTGCGCGGGCCTTCCATGCCGGGCGAGCCCAGCGGCATGGCGGGCACCGCCAGGCCCTTGGCCTTCGGCTTTTCGGCCAGCAGGCGTTTGATTTCCCGGGCCGGGACATGTCCCTCGATGGCGTAGCCGCCGATCAGCGCGGTGTGGCAGGAACCGAGATGCTCCGGTATGCCGGCCTTGGCGCGATAGTCGGAAGGATTGGCGACGTTGTGCGCCTTGACGCGGAAGCCGTTGGCCTGCAAATGCTTCACCCATTCGGTGCAGCATCCGCACGTGGCGCTCTTGTACACCGCGATGACCGGCGCGGCTGCGCTGGCGAGCAGGGGAATGCCCAGTGCGCCGGCCAGCATGGCGCGGGAAAGAATACGACGAATCATGTTGTTCTCCTTGAGTAGTTGAGCCATCAGTGGTGTCCGCTGTGACCGGAAGGCTTGCGCACATTCAACTCGACATCCGGCCCCTTGACCTTGGCCGGCATGGCCTGCCCGCCGGCCGAACTGCTGCGCGCCGGGGCCGGCGCCTCGCCCGTCCATTCATAGGCGACCGTTCCGGCCGGGTGCTGGTACCAGCCCGGATCCTTGTAGTCGCCCGCTTTCTGGCCCTTGCGGACCTTGAGGACAGTGAACATGCCGCCCATCTCGACGCCGCCGAAAGGGCCCTGGCCGGTCATCATCGGCAAGGTATTTTCCGGCAGCGGCATCTCCATGTCGCCCATCGCCCCGCCTTTATCGCCCATGACCATGTAGTCCGGTACCAGGTCGTTGATTTTCTTCGCCGCGGACCGGTGATCGACCCCGATCATGGTCGGCACGTCGTGGCCCATCGCATTCATGGTGTGATGCGACTTGTGGCAATGGAACGCCCAGTCGCCCGGATCGGTCGCCACGAATTCAATGGCGCGCATCTGGCCGACGGCGATGTCGGTGGTCACTTCCGGCCAGCGCGACTCGGGCCTGGTCCAGCCGCCGTCGGTTCCCGTCACTTCGAATTCATGCCCGTGCAGGTGGATCGGATGGTTGGTCATGGTCAAATTGCCGGCCCGGATCCGCACCCGGTCGCCCTGGCGGACGTTCATCGAGTCGATGCCGGGAAAGACGCGGCTGTTGAAGGTCCACAGGTTGAAGTCGAGCATCGTATTGCTTTTCGGCGTGTAGGCGCCGGGCTCGATGTCGTAGGCATTGAGCAGGAACACGAAGTCGCGGTCGACCGCGTGCTGCGCAGGATTTTTCGGATGGGTGACCCAAAACCCCATCATGCCCATCGCTATCTGGACCATCTCGTCGGCATGCGGGTGGTACATGAAGGTGCCCGGGCGCTTTGCCACAAACTCGTACACGAACGTCTTGCCCGGCTGGATAGGCGGTTGGGTCAGTCCGCTCACGCCGTCCATCCCGTTCGGCAGGCGCTGGCCATGCCAGTGGACACTGGTGTGTTCGGGCAGCTTGTTGGTGACGAAAATACGCACACGGTCGCCTTCGACCACTTCGATGGTCGGGCCCGGACTCTGGCCGTTGTAGCCCCACAGGTTCGCCTTCATGCCGGGCGCGATTTCGCGCACCACCGGCTCAGCGACAAGGTGGAACTCCTTGACGCCGTTGTTCATGCGCCACGGCAGCGACCATCCGTTAAGGGTGACGACCGGGTTATACGGGCGCCCGTTCGGCGGCGGCGGCGGCGGCTGGGTATTGGCGTTGTTCGTGGTGGGCGCCTCCGGCAACGAGGCGGCCCCGACACGACTGACCAGGCCGGCCCCAACCAGGGCGGCAGCGCCAGTGAAGAAATTTCGACGTGTAGGCATTGCTGTTCCTTTGGTTAATGTACTTGCGCAGCAGCGCCCGAACCCTGTTCGCGCATTTGCATGGTTGAACCGCCGGTGCCGTTGATGGCAGCCCGCAGGTTGGTTTCGGCGAGCCAGAAGTCGCGCTGTGCTTCGATCGCCGCATTGACGCCGTTGATCTGCGCGCGGGCATCGGCCAGCAGCTCGAATACACTGATCAGCATGCCGTTATACCGCAGCAGCGTTTCGTCCGAAATTTGTTTCCGAAGCGGGACAACTTCATCCCGGTAATGTTTGGCGAGATCGTAGCTGGTCCGGTAGGCAGAGTACGTTTCCCGCACTTCGGAACGGGCGCGAACTGCCGTGTTCGTGGCCATATGCACCGATTGCATATAGATCGCTTCAGACTTCGCGATCCTCGATCCGCCCCAGTCGAAAATCGGCAGCTCCAGTTCAATTTCATAGCCGTTTTCGCGCGTCGCACCGGTGGTGCTTTTGTTGACATAACCGGCATGCAGCACATTGATGAATCCGGTCGCTTTCGACAAGCCGAGCGCGCTCGCCGTCATCTCCGCATCGCGCTTGGCCATCTGCACGTCAAGCCTTTGCTGGATTGCCAGCGCTTCGATGTTGTTGGCGCTGGTCAGCGTGGCGGGCAGGTCCGGCAGGCGGTCGGGCAATTCGAATGCGCTCGTTGCGCCCCATGCACCCAGCAAGCGCGACAGCAGTTCGCGCGCCACCGTGGCGTTGTGCCGGGATCGCGCTACCTGGGCGGTTGCATCGGCATAGAACGCCTGCTCGCGCGCCAGGTCCAGCTTGCTGAAATTGCCGACCTTTGCCATGTTCTTCGCCAGTTCGGCGCTCGCTTCAGCGGAAGAGCTGACTTGCTCCATGTAGCGCGCCGTTTGCCGGGCGGCTACCGCATTGAAGTAGGCCCGGCGCGTGTCCGCCGCCACGCGTACCGCGTCGGCTGCAGCCTGCAACTTCGCCAGCTCGAAGCGCCGGCCTTCGATGTTGCTGCGCACCGGTATGGTCAGCAGTCCGATGATGTCGAACACGATGCTGCGCTCGATCTCGACATCGTGGCCGCCCGCAGTCCGGCCAAACGAGAAACTCGGGTTGCGCATCCGCCCGGCCTGCACCAGGTCAGCCTCCGCGATGCCGAGCTGCGCCAGCGATGCCTTCAAGCCTTCATTGTTCAATAATGCTACCTGCACCGCGCTGTCGGCAGTGAGCGGCTTGCTCAACAGTTGAGCGGCGGCGCCTTGTGCCGCGGGATCGTTCCCAGGCGCGCCGAACCGCACCGGCAGGCCGGTGCGTTCAGCCGTCATGGCCGTGACCGCGTCGCGGCCGCCATCCTTGGAGAAGGTCGCGCATCCGGTCAGCGCCAAGGCGGCGAACGCGAGTGCGACCGGTCGAAGGCAAGCGAAAGATTGTTGATTAACTATTGTCATATGCCTTGGCCCTAGTGATGTTTGCTGTGGTCGACCGGGGCCGGCTTCGCTGGTGGGGGCGCTGCGGCCTCTTTCGGAGGCGCATGCTCGACATGGCCGCCAGGCTTGGCGACCTCATCGTTAGCAGCCCGCCAAGTCTTGTCGGGCGACGGGTTTTGATCGCTGTCGGCACGGCGGTAAGCGTCGAATGCGGATTCGTAGCGCAAGGCGGGGACGGCGGCGCTTGCATCGGCGGGCCCGCGCGGCTCGGTTGCCTGCTGTGCGTAGCCGGCGAACGGCGCGGACGCCAGCATGCCGGCGGCAAGCCATTGTTTTAGTGTCATGATATTTCCTCAAGCGATGATAGCAAGGGGCGTGCAATGCACGCGTACTTATTCAAGAGGTCGGTGAAACGGACGAGCAATGCCAGTCGCGCTTATCGCTCTTGCGATGCTGATCAGAAAGGGAGGCGGGGAGGGCGTTCTCGGCCATCCGGGATGAAGCCGGCGACCAGCGGTGCGGCCGAGATGAGCAGTGTCTCCGCGCCGCTGAAGGAGGGCAGGAAAACGCTGGGGGAAGGAGGAGCGACCGCGCCGACGCAAAAGGCCGAGCAGGCACTGCAGGTTGAGTGAGGAGTTTTCCCGGCTGGCGTGTCCGCTGCCCCGGTCTGGTCAGCCGCGGCTGCGTGGGCGTCGCCGTGATGATGGTCAGCGGGGGCGCTCATGTCATGATGGGCAGGGGCGGACAAGGCGTTTGCCATTGCTTGCTGGTGAGCCAGCCCACACGACACGCCCATGGTTGCGGCAACCGCTTGCAGCGGCACCAAGGCTATCAAAAGCCATAGCAACATTGTCTTGAGGAAACGGTTCATTAAGGACGAGTATAGCACGAGCCCGCATGCCGGCGCTGCCATCACCGCGCCCGTGTGCTAACCGCAGCAGCCACGCTGCAGTTGAATGGGCGGGCACTTCACCGTGCCGTATGANNTAGTAGAACTGGCACGCGTCTGTCGGCATGGTTTCGTGTTTGCTCAGGCCGCAATGCGGGCAGGTCAAGACCGATTCAAGGATGGCTTGGTCCATCGCGCTACTTCCTGACCGACGAGGGGAAGCCCGCGTCAGTCGTTGCCTTGGTCAGGAGCGCAGCATTCGCCTTGCGTGCATCAAGGCGCACCGTCGCTGTCTTGCGCCCGAAATCGACCTTCACGTCGATCACGCCAGGCACCTTTTCAAGCGCCATCCTGACGGTGATCGGGCATGTAGCGCACGTCATGTTCCGGACTTCGAGCGTGATCGTCTCAGGAGTTCGTGCGTAGGCTGATCCGGCCAATAACAGAGAGATCGCCAAGGTAGTTTTGCGCATGGAAAAATCCTTTCAATAGAACAGTGGGGCGAACAAGGGAAATGCGAGCAGCAGAATTGCCGGCACAGCAAGGAGCCAAAACATGAGGCGTTGATTTCTCGTCACCCGATCGTCGGCGCACACGTCGCCAAGCGCGCAGGAGCGGGGCCGCAAATACAAGTTGTGGAAAGCCGCGCCAAGAAACAGCAGCGTCAGGCCAGTGAAATACGGGCTATACGGCGCAAAAGCGACGAGATTGGACGCCCAACTGCCGCTGACCCCTAGCAGGAGCAGGATGAGCGGACCGGCGCAGCACGCCGACGCGCCGGCCGCCGCAAGCACGCCTGCGATCAAGGAACCTTTAGTGCTGAGTGCCATGCTTGCTCCAACCGTTTTTACGCAGGAATAGGATAAACTCCGTACACATATACGGAGTCAAGTCCATGACTGGGAAAATGACGATTGGCCGTTTGGCTGGTGCCGCTGGCGTAAACGTTGAGACGGTCCGGTTCTACCAGCGCAGTGGGCTGATCGATGAGCCCGCGCGTCCATGCAGTGGCTATCGCACCTACGGCGAGGTCGACGTGCGCCGCATTCGCTTCATCAAGCGGGCGCAACTGCTAGGCTTCGCCCTTGACGAAATTGCCAGCTTGCTCAAGCTGGAAGGCTCGCGAACTTGTCCTGATACCCGCAATCTGGCGGCCAAAAAGCTTGCTACGGTGGAGGCCAAACTAAGTGATCTGCTTGCGATACGGGCTGCGCTGGCAAGAATGGTCGCGCAATGCGACCACCGGGACAGCTCTACGGGATGTCCGATCATCCAGGCATTGGTCGAAGATTAGCNNACGCGGCACTGGCGCGATACGCCTGCCGGTACCGAGGTCGAGTTTTGGCTGGCAACCGACGCCGGCCCGCGCCAGATCCGCCTGGCGCCTCGTCCATCGGTGGCGTTCATTCCGGTCGAGCAGCGCGAACAGGCGGAATCGGTGCTGCGCGGCGAGCGCTCGTACGAGTTGCGCGCGCTCGCCCTGAGCGATTTCCGGCACCGCCCGGTGCTCGGCTTGTATTGCGCGCAGTATCGGCAGTTGCAGAAACTTGCAAAGCGTCTGCGGGAATACGGGATCGACGTCTACGAGGCCGATGTGCGCCCGCCGGAGCGCTACCTGATGGAACGCTTCATCACCGCGCCGGTGTCGTTCGGCGGCCAGCCGGGTCCCGGCGCCAACGGCCCGCTGCAGGACGCCCAGATGAAGCCCGCGCCGGGCTACCGTCCCAAGCTCAAGCTGGCATCGCTGGACATCGAAACCACCGCCCACGGCGAGCTGTATTCGATCGCGCTGGAAGGATGCGGCCAGCGCCAGGTCTACATGCTGGGTCCGCCGAACGGCGCCGACGACCCGCTCGACTTCGACTTGGAATATTGCGACAGCCATCCGCAGATGCTGGAGCAGCTGAACCGATGGATGGAACGCCACGATCCCGATGCCATCATCGGCTGGAACCTGGTGCAATTCGACCTGCGCGTGTTGCTTCGCCACGCCGAGCGCCATCAGGTGCCGTTGCGTTTCGGGCGGGACGGCAGCGCCATGGAATGGCGCGAACACGGCGGACAGCAAGGGCATTTCTTTGCCGCCGCCGCCGGCCGCCTGATCATCGACGGCATCGAAGCGCTCAAGTCGGCGACCTGGAGTTTTCCGTCGTTCAGCCTGGAGAACGTGGCGCAAACCCTGCTGGGCGAAGGCAAGTCGATCGACAACCCCTACCAGCGAATGGCCGAAATCGACCGCCGCTTCGCCGAAGACAAGCCGGCCCTGGCGCGCTACAACCTGAAAGACTGCGAGCTGGTGACGCGCATCTTCGCCAGGACCGAGCTGCTGACGTTCCTGCTGGAACGCGCCAGCGTGACCGGACTGGCCGCCGACCGCAGCGGCGGTTCGGTGGCGGCGTTCGAACACCTGTACATGCCGATGATGCATCGCCAGGGTTACGTGGCGCCGAACCTGGGCGACATCGCCGGCGAGAACAGCCCCGGCGGCTTCGTGATGGATTCGCAGTCCGGCCTGTACGATTCGGTGCTGGTGCTCGATTACAAAAGCCTGTATCCCTCGATCATCCGCACTTTCCTGATCGACCCGGTAGGGCTGGTGGAAGGCACCCGCAACGCCGGCGACGAGTCGGCGGTTGAGGGGTTTCGCGGCGCGCGCTTTTCGCGCGACAAGCACTGCCTTCCCGCCATCGTCAAGCAAATCTGGGACGGACGTGACGCGGCCAAGCGCGAACAGAACAAACCGCTGTCGCAAGCCTTGAAGATCATCATGAACGCGTTTTACGGCGTGCTGGGGTCGAGCGGTTGCCGCTTCTTCGATCCGCGCCTGGCGTCTTCGATCACGCTGCGCGGCCACGAGATCATGCATCTCACGCGCAAACTGATCGAAGACCAGGGCTATCAGGTCATCTACGGCGACACCGATTCCACCTTTGTCTGGCTGAAGCACGCGCACACCGAAGAACAGGCCGGCGAGATTGGCCGCGCGCTGGCCACCCACGTCAACCGGTGGTTCGATCAGTATCTGCGGCAGGAATTCGACCTCGCCAATGCGCTCGAACTGCAATTCGAAACCCATTACCGGCGTTTCCTGATGCCGACCATCCGCGGATCGGAGCAGGGCAGCAAGAAGCGCTACGCGGGTTTGATTCGCAGGCCGGATGGCAGCGAAGAGATGATTTACAAGGGACTGGAAACGGTCCGCAGCGACTGGACGCCGCTGGCGCAGCAATTCCAGCAAGTGCTCTACACGCGCATATTCAAGGGCGAACCGTATCGGGACTATGTGCGTGATTATGTCAGCCGCACCGCCAGCGGCGAATTCGATGCGCTGCTGGTATACCGCAAGCGACTGCGCCGGCCGCTCGACGAATATGAGCGCAACGTTCCTCCGCATGTACGCGCGGCGCGCATCGCCGATGAATTCAACCGGCTGCACGGGCGCCCCCTGCAATATCAGAACGGCGGCTGGATCAGCTATGTGATGACGCTGGCCGGTCCTGAACCGCTGGAAGCGCGGCGCTCGCCGATCGACTACGAGCACTATCTGACGCGCCAGTTGCAGCCAGTCGCGGACGCCATACTGCCGTTTGTAAGCGATGATTTTGCGACGCTGACGAGCCCCCAGCAGACCTTGTTCTGACGCTTCGGAGTCAAAGCCAGATGCTTGCCTGGAGATTAACTGCGGACGATTGCCGCGCCTGCGCCCGAAGCTTTGTCGTCGAGCGGACGCCGACTGGAATGACGGCTGGGCAGCGGAGACGGTCGGTGCTGCGTCGGGTACAATAAAAGCCGGATATTTCGTCAAATCCCNNTCCAGCATGTTCAAGCCACACCGAGAGATGCACAGGCTGGAGAATGTGGGTTGGCTGCGCGCCGCCGTCCTTGGCGCGAACGACGGAATCGTCTCCACGTCCAGCCTCATTCTCGGGGTCGCGGCGTCCCAGGCGACGCACCAGAGCATCCTGGTCGCGGGTGTCGCCGGCCTGGTCGCCGGAGCCATGTCGATGGCTACCGGCGAATACGTTTCCGTGCAGTCACAGGCCGATACCGAACAGGCCGCGCTTGAAAAGGAACGCGCCGAGCTGCGCGATAATCCGGAAGGCGAGCACCGCGAGCTGGCGGGAATTTATGTCAATCGTGGCCTCGACCCGACACTGGCGCACAAGGTGGCCAGCGAACTGACGGCGCACGATGCCTTGGGCGCCCACGCAAAGGACGAATTGGGAATTACCGATGCGATGAGTTCAAAACCGCTGCAAGCGGCGTTCGCTTCGGCGCTCAGCTTTGCAATCGGCGCGGCACTGCCGATGTTAATCGTGGTGATTGCGCCGCACGAAAAACTCATCCCGACTACCGTCGTCATGTCATTGGTGTTTCTCGGTTTCCTTGGTGGATTGGCGGCCAGGGCCGGCGGCGCCAATGTCGGAAGGGGAATACTGCGCGTGACTTTCTGGAGCGCCCTGTCGATGGCAGCGGCGTCCGGCATCGGCGCCCTGTTCGGAACCGTCGCATGACATGAAAAATTCCGAATCACCTCGCCTGAATCCGCCACGCTAACTTTACGCCGGTGTGCTAATGTGGATGCGCCTGATTTGTTGGCGGGAGTTTATCCATGAGTGCCTCACCATCGACTGGCACGCCGCAAGCCATGCTGCCAGCCACTTCGGCCGAGCAACTTCGATTGGCCGAGCTCGCTTGCTACGCGATAACGCCTGGACAAACCGATCCGAAGCTCGATGCGATCACGCAGGTGGCGGTCCAGGTCGCCGGCGGCGACATCGGCGGGATCAGCCTCATCTACCAGTCGGAAATCTGGTTGCCCTCGCGCGTCGGTATCGACGTCACCCACGTGCCCCGCGCCGGCTCGTTCTGCACCGTTGCCATCGAAGGCGGCACCGACGGCCTGTTCGAGGTCCCCGATGCGCGTACCGATGCGCGCTTCAACCGCAATTCGCTGGTGACCGGCGCGTCGCCATTCTTGCACTATGCGGCGGTTCCGCTGCGGGGCGGGCGCGGCCATATGCTCGGCACGCTGTGGATGATGCGCGCCGCGCCCGGTCGCCTGAGCGAGCAGCAGGCCGGCTTGCTTAGCGCCGTGGCCAAGATCGTGGTCGACACCTTCGAATTGAGATACAGCAATGAAGTCACGGGCATGGCGAATCGCCCCGTGTTTCTCCATCACTTGCAGGCGCAGTTGGACAAGCCGTCGAGATCCGACGTGTCGGTGGGCCACATCGATCTGATCGGCTTTCGTCAGATCAATGATGTGTTCGGCCGCGCGAGCGGCGATACCGCATTGCGTATCCTTGCCAAGCGCCTCAGCGAATGGGCCGGTCCGGGCAACCAGGTATCCCACCTGGGAGGGGCGAAATTCGCTTTCGCCTTGACCGGCGATGCAAATTACCTCGCCGAGCGCATCGATGCGCTCAGGTCTCGTGTGAGCGAGCAATTCTTGCTTGAAAGCGGCTCCCCACAGACCTTGCAGGCGCGCATCGGCACTGTGTTGCACAAGGCCGGCCACGCGGCGCTGGCCACCACGCTGATGGACGCTGCCGACACGGCCGCCTCATCGATCAGCAGGACCGTGCAGCACACCACGGTGCTGGAGTATAGCGACGACTTGATGACGCGCTCGCACTCGATCGTCGAGTTGCAAGGCGCGCTGGACGGCGAACCAGGATGCGGCGTGCTGACGGCGTATTACCAACCCCAGGTCGACTTCGCCAACGGCAGGGTGATCGGCCTGGAGGCGCTGGCGCGCTGGCGGCATCCGACCCAAGGGCTGCTGATGCCGGCCCAATTCATCAAGCTGGCCGAGTCGAGCGGGAAGATATACCAGCTCGATAACGTCGTGCTCACGCAAGTGTGCCACCACTTGCGCGAGTGGCTCGATGCCGGACTGGCGCCGGTGCCGGTGTCGTTCAACTATTCGCGCAGCTCGCTGCTGCACGGCGATGTGATCGACGATTTTCACGACAGCCTGGCACGCTTCCGGATTCCCGCGCAGTTGTTGGAACTCGAAATCACCGAGACCGAGCTGCTGGAAAACCTGGCGACGATTTCCGGGCGCGTGGACCAGTTTCGCGCCTTGGGCGTGCGCATTGCGGTCGACGATTTCGGCACCGGCTACTCCAACCTCGACGCGCTCAGCAGCTTTCCGTTCGACCGGCTCAAGGTGGATCGCCAGTTCGTCGACGGCGTGGCCAGCAGCGCTCGGATCGCCGGCCTGTTCCACCTGATCCAGGGGATCGCCGTGCTGTTCAACGCCGAATTGCTGTGCGAGGGCGTCGAGCACGCCGACGACATTCGGTGGCTCGCGCAGCATGGGGCCTTCCGCGCGCAGGGGCGATATTTCAGCGCGGAGCGCCCGTCCGCCGATATCGTGCGCATCTTGACGACGCTGCGCGACCGGCCAGGCGATGCGGCGCCGCTCGACGCCGAGCAGTTGCGCGCTTTGTTGATGCAGGCATAGCCTCGGAATCTCGCCTCGCAAGGTGCCCTTTTACTGAACAGGGTAACATTGCGTCATTGGATGATTAATTGAGGCATGTTTATGGCAAATTTTGCAACCGAAAAGGTACTGAGCGTTCATCATTGGAACGAGAGCCTGTTCTCCTTCACCACCACGCGCGATGCCGGCCTGCGCTTCGAGAACGGCCATTTCGTGATGATCGGACTCGAAGTCGAGGGGCGCCCGCTGATGCGCGCCTACAGCATCGCCAGCGCGAATTACGATGAACACCTGGAGTTCTTCAGCATCAAGGTAGCCAACGGTCCGCTGACCTCGCGCCTGCAGCACCTGGCGGTCGGCGACGAGATCCTGGTCGGGCGCAAGCCGACCGGCACGCTGATCCTGCACGACCTGCTGCCCGGGAAGCACCTGTACCTGCTCGGCACCGGCACCGGCCTGGCGCCGTTCCTGAGCATCATCAAGGATCCGCATACCTACGAGCGGTTCGAGAAAGTCATCCTGCTGCATGGCGTGCGCCAGGTCAGCGAACTGGCGTACAAGGATGTGATCACCGATGAGTTGCCATCGAACGAGTTCTTCGGCGAGGACGTGCGCGAAAAGCTGATCTACTACCCGACCGTCACGCGCGAGCCGTATGTCAACCGCGGCCGCCTGACCGACCTGATCGACAGCGGCAAGCTGTTCGAGGATATCGGCCTGCCGCCGCTCGATCCGGCCACCGATCGCGTCATGATCTGCGGCGGTCCGGCGATGCTGAAGGACAGCTGCGCGCTGCTCGAAGCGCGCGGATTCAAGGCCTCGCCGCACATCGGCGTGCCGGGCGACTATGTGATCGAACGGGCCTTCGTCGAGAAGTGAGGTAGCGCGCCGCTCGCATAGTCGCTACGCGCCGTGCGGCAGTCCCAGGTTGCGGTTAGCCGGCACCGCGATGTCGATCAGCTTCGGCTTGGGCAGGTTCAGCCCCGCCATCAATACGGCGAACTGCGCGCGGCTGCGGTTCGCCAGGCGCGCGTTATGCTGCTTTTCCCACCCGATGGTGGAGACCGACTGGCCCTTGTAGTCGTGCCCCGGCCACATCCGGGTCGCGTCCGGCAGCGCGAACAGCTTGCCGGTGACGCTGTCGTACAGCGCTTCGGCGCTGCCGCCCTGGAAATCGGTGCGGCCGCAGCCGTCGATCAGCAGGGCGTCGCCGCTGAATACGTTGCCGCGCCAGACGTAGCTCATGCTGCCGGCGGTGTGGCCCGGCGTGTGCAGCACCTGGATTTCCTCGCCGTTGGCGAAACCGATCACGTCGCCTTCCTCCAACTGCAGTTCCGCCGGCCCGATGCCGCAGCCGCCCGGTACGGCGGCAATCGCGCCGGTGACTTCGCGCAGCTTGCCGGCCGACGTCACATGGTCGGCATGCGCATGCGTCTCGAGGATATAGGCGAGCTTCAGGTCCAGGCGCTGCAGGTGCTGAAGGTCACGCTCCCAATGCCGCTCGACCGGGTCGATGATCACCGCCTCGGACTGGCCCGGCACGGCGAGGATGTAGGTGAAGGTCGACGATTCGGCATCGAACAGCTGGATCGGATTAATGTTCATCTGGAACTCCATAAAGTTGTATTGCCGAGGACGTCACAAGACGACCTTGGCGATCATGCCGACCGCAACGAGGGCGGATATTACAGCGAAGCCGAGCTGGAGCTGCGGGCCCGCCAGCCTGGCGGAAACTGTGCGCCCCGCCAGCATCCCGGCCAGCGCCCCTGCTGAAAACGGCATCGCCACGCCCCACGCCATCCCGCCGGTGGCGGCGCTGGCCACCACCCCCGTCACCGATACCAGGGCAATCACGGCAAGCGAGGTGGCCACCACCGACTGCATGGCCAGGTCGGTATAGCGCTGCAACGCCGGCACCATCACGAAACCGCCGCCCACGCCCAGCAGGCCGGACAACACTCCGGCAACCGTGCCGGACAGCGCCAGCGCGCGCGCGCAGCTGCTGGTCCAGATGAAGCGGCCGGTGGCCGCATCGCGGATGCAAGGTCGCGGCGCTTGCGCGATGGGCTGCTTGGCAGGCGCGCTGCCATTGGCTTGCCGGAATGTCCTGAAAGCGACATACAGCAGGATCAAGGCGAACAGCACGCTGAGCCAGCGGTTGTCGATGCGGCGGGCCAGCCACAGGCCGGCCGGCGACAGCAGCATGCCCGCTCCCGCGATCAACAGGGCGGCGCGATAACGCACGATGCCGCGCCGCAGGCCGAGCAGGGCGCCGAGCGCCGCCGCCATGCCCACTGCCAGCAAGCCGATCGGGCCGGCCTGCGCCACGCTCAGGTGGACGCCGAATACCAGCAGCGGCACCGCCAGGATGCCGCCGCCGGCGCCGGTCAGCGCCAGGATCACGCCGACTACCAGGCCCAGTCCGAGGACGGTGAGCATGGCGCTTACGCAGCCTGCTTGGCGCGCGCCGGCAGGCGTTCGATGATTTCGAATATCGCCATGCCGGCCACCATCGCGGCGGTGAAAATCAGCGGCTTCGCGCCGCCGCTGGCCAGCGAAGCGAGCGCCGGGCCGGGGCAAAAGCCCGCCAGGCCCCAGCCGGCGCCGAACGCCAGTCCGCCCAGCACCAGGCGGCGGTCGATATGCGATGACGTCGGCAGGCGCATTGCCTCGCCCAGCAGCGAGGTCTTGCGGCCGGCCGCGAAGCGGAAGGCGACCAGGCCGACCAGGATTGCGCCGCCCATCACGAAGGCCAGCGACGGATTCCACAGGCCGGCCAGGTCGAGGAAACCCTGCACCTTGGCCGGATCCGTCATGCCCGAGACGATCAGGCCGATCCCGAACAACAGTCCGACGGCAAAAGCCATTAATACTTGCATGAGGTTCTCCTTAACCGATGAGGTGACGCACTACAAACACGGTAGCGAAGCCGGCCAGCATGAAGCTCGCCGTTGCTACGAGCGAGCGCAGCGACAGGCGCGACAAGCCGCATACGCCATGACCGCTGGTGCAACCGGAGCCGTAACGGGTGCCGAAACCGACCAGCAAGCCTGCGATCACCAGGGTGGTGGTGCCGGCATCGATTTGTACCGCCGGCAGGGGCGTCACCAAGGCGTAAGCCAGAGGCGCGCCGATCAGGCCGAGCAGAAACGCCGTGCGCCAGGAAATATCGCCTTTCACCGGGCGCAGCAAGCCGCCCAGAATGCCGCTGATGCCGGCGATGCGGCCATTGAACAACAAAAACAGGGCCGCGGACAGCCCGATCAGCGCGCCGCCCGCCAGCGAGGCCCACGGCGTGAAATTCGCCCAATCGATCGTCATTGCGCTGCTCCCTTCGGTTTTTCACAATACAGTTGGTACAGCACCTGCATGACGGCCATCGCTTCGGCGCTGGCAATGCTGTAGAAAATCTGTTTTCCTTCGCGACGCGTGCTGACCAGCTGCTCGTCGCGTAGCACGCCAAGTTGCTGGGACAAGGTCGGCTGCTGGATGCCGAGCACGCTCTCGAGCTCGCTCACGCAGTGAGCGCCTTGCGTCAACTGGCACAGCAACATCAGGCGATCCGGGTTGCCCAGCACCTTCAGCAATGTGCACGCCTGCGACGCAGCCGCCTGCATGGCGACCAGGTCAAATTGTTCGACAGTGTTGGACATCGTTGAATTTCTCCCCATGAAAAAACTATTCTTCATATTATATACTCGAACAAAATATATTTCAATATAATGTATTCGGCGTGAACGACGGGACCGGCGGCAATCGTGAAACAGGGAGCTTCACGGCCGGGCGCTTGCATGCCGCAACAGGCGCAGGCCATTCGCCACGACCAGCAGGCTGGCGCCGACATCGGCAAACACCGCCATCCACAGCGTCGCCAGGCCGCCCAGCGCGAGGGCGAAGAAGACGGCCTTGATGAGGAGGGCGGCGCTGATGTTCTGGATCAGGATATTGCGCGTCGCACGGCTCAATTCGATGAACGCGGGAAGCTTCGCCAGGTCGTCGTCCATCAACGCGACGTCGGCCGTTTCGATGGCGGTGTCGCTGCCGGCAGCGCCCATGGCGAACCCGACGTCGGCTTTGGCCAGTGCGGGGGCGTCGTTGATCCCGTCGCCGAGCATGCCGACCTTGCCATATTTCTCTTGCAGCAGGCCGATATGCTCAAGCTTGTCTTCCGGCAGTAGCTCGGCAATGACGACGGTGATCCCCACTTCGCCGCCAATGCGTTCGGCGGTGAGGGTGTTGTCGCCCGTCAGCATGACCGTGGTGACGCCGAGCGCCGCGAGGCGCCTGATCGCCATCGCCGCCCCCGGGCGCAGGGCGTCGGCCACGGCGATCACTCCCAGCACCCCGCTTTCGTTCGCCAGCAGGATCGCGGTCTGCGCTTTGCCCTCCAACGACTGCAAAATCGTTTCAACCGCGGGCGAGCACACGCCCAGTTCTTCGATGAGGCGGTGGTTTCCCAGGTAGTAGGCGACGCCGTCGATGGCGCCTTTGACGCCGCGTCCAGGCAGCGTTTCGAATGCCGTCGCGCGCTTGTACCGGCTGGCGTCGGGGCCCGCCGTCAGGATCGCGCCAGCCAGCGGATGGTGCGAATTGGCGTCCAGGCTGCAGGCGATGAGGAGGATTTCCGCGCGCGCGGCCTGTAGCGGGACGACTTCGGTCACCGCCGGGCGCCCCTCTGTGAGCGTGCCGGTCTTGTCGAGCGCGATGGCGCGCAAGCGGTAGCCGGTTTCCAGGAACTGGCCGCCCTTGACAAGCAGCCCCAGGCGGGTCGCCGCGGTGAGGCCGCTCACCACGGTCACCGGCGTCGAGATGACCAGCGCGCAAGGACAGGCGATGACGAGCATGACCAGGGCCTTGTACAGCCATGGCGTGAACGCGGCGCCGAACGCGAGGGTCGGGACCACGGCGACCAGGATGGCAAGCGCCACCACTGCCGGCGTGTAGTAGCGCGCGAACACGTCGACGAAGCGCTGCGTCGGCGCCTGCTTGCTTTGGGTTTCCTCGATGATGCGAACGATCTTTGCCAGCGTGCTGTTGCCGCTATTGGTGGTAACCTCGATTTCCAGCACGCCGAGTTCATTGATGGTGCCGGCAAATACCTTGTCGCCAGGGCGTTTGTCGACCGGCATGCTCTCACCCGTGATCGGCGCCTGGTTGACCGCCGATTCGCCGTTCACGACCACCCCGTCGAGCGCGATGCGCTCACCCGATTGCACGAGCAGGATATCGCCCACATTCACGCGCTGGACGGAAGTTTCCGCCCACTGTCCGCTGGGAGACCGGACGCGCGCCACGTCGGGCGCCAGTTTCAGCAATCCATGCATGGCGTTCCTGGCGCGGTTCAGCGACAAGCTTTCAATCAGCTCCGCGACGGCGAACAGGAACACGACCATGGCCGCCTCGGGCCATTGCCCGATCGCGACTGCGCCGATGACTGCCAGGCTCATCAAAAAATTGATGTTCAGCGTGAAATTTCGCAGCGCAATCCACCCTTTTTTCAGGGTCGGCAGGCCGCCGGTGAGGATGGACAGCAGCGCCAGGCCGATGACCACCGGGGACGAATCGGTCTGCGCGGTCCAGGCAAGGACCTCCGCCATGACCGCCGCAGCGCCAGAAATTCCCAGCAAGATCTTTTGATTCGCGTTGAGCGAAGGCGCGTCCTGCCCGCCAGGCGTGAAACGGTTAGTGCTCGTGGCGATGATGTATGTCCGGAAAATGCGAATGAGCATGGTTCATGGGCTGATGCCGGTGCGTGTGCGTGTGCGGCTCTTTGCCGTTCCAGGGGAAATCATGTTCGTGCTGGTGATGCGCGTTGTGGCCATGCTCATGCGCGTGCTCCATCGGTTCGTGCGCATGTGGATGCTCATGGGTTTCCGTCAGGTGCAACACGATACCGGCCGCCATGAGCGCCCCGCCAAGCCAGAATCCCGCACTCGGCGAATCGCCGAGCAGCGCCAATGAAACGGCGGCGCCGACGAAAGGCGCCGCCGAAAAATAGGCGCCGGTGCGCGCCGTGCCGAGGTTGCGCAAGGCAAGCACGAACAGCACCAGGCTCAATCCGTACCCGCAAAAACCAACCACCCCGGCGGCCAGGATCGTCCCGACGGGTGGGGTGGAAATTCCCAGCGCCAGGGCGATCGACAGATTCACCGCGCCCGCGACCAAGCCCTTGATCCCGGCAATTTGCACGGCGTCGCTGGCCGACACCTTGCGCGTCAGATTGTTGTCGATGCCCCAGCAGAGACATGCGGCCACGATCGCCACCGCGCCCCAGGGAACGCCGGCAGGCGGGCGCTGCTCCCACGCCAGCACGACGCCGCCGGCCACGATCAATAGCATCCCGACGAAAATGCGGCGGTCGAAGTTTTCCTTGAAGACGAACCATGCCAGCAGCGACGTCAGCACGCCCTCCATGTTGAGCAGCAATGACGCGTACGAGCCCGAGATCCGGGTCAGGCCGACCATCAGCAGCACCGGGCCGGCGATGCCGCCGAACAGGATGGCGCCGCCGAGCCATGGCATGTCGGCCCATTTCAGGCGGCTGCCGGCAGCGTGTTCGTCGCGCGCCACGAGCGAGCGCGCGACAAACCAGACAAGAAGGCCGAGCCCGCTGCCCATGTACAGCAGTCCCGCCAGCTCGATGGGCGCCACTTCGCCGACCAGCATCTTGGAGAAGGGGGTGCTGGCGCCGAACGCGGCGGCGGCAAGCAGCGCGTAAATAATTCCTTTTTTCATTTTCTTTGGTTCGATTCCCGACACGGCACGATACCAGCTTTGCGCCGATGGTTCGCGCGGCATCGGATGCGGCGCGATGCTACAGTGGGAAACGTCGAACAATTCGTGGGGATTCCGATGGCAACGAAAAAACCGGCAAGGCAGCCTGTCCCGGCTCCTGAAGAGGCGCGGCCCGAGAGCGATGCCGCCAACGTCGATTCCGACGTCGAACGCAGCGACCGCAATGCGCCGCCCGCACCTTCGAGCGTCGAAACGCTCGACCCTGCTACGCCCCGGGTCGATATCGAACATGGCGGCCTGGCCGACGGCGATGTCGAACGGGGCTCCCGATAAGGGCCGGCGACCCTACTCCGGAGCGCTCGGCTCCTCGACAACGCCCTCGGCCAGGAACCGATCGATGTCCGTGTCGCTGTAGTCGTATTCGCGCAGCAGTTCGCGGGTGTGCTCGCCGAGCATCGGCGCGGGCCGGTCGATGCGGGTCGGGGTTTTCGAGAAATGGATGGGGCAGCCAAGCGCCCTGGTCGGTCCTGCCTGAGGGTGCACCAGCTCGACTACCATGTCGCGCGCCAGCGTTTGCGGATGCGACAGCGCTTCCCCGATGGTGTGCACCGGCCCGGCCGGCACGCCGGCCGCGTCGAGCACTTCGATCCATTCGGCCTTGGTCCTGGTGGACAGCACCGCGTTCATCGCCGCAGTCAGCGCCTCGAGGTTTTCCATGCGGGCGGAATTGGTGGAATAGCGCGGGTCGTCGCGCCACTCGGCGTGGCCCAGCGCAGTGGCGATCCGTTCCCAATTGGCCTGGTTGGCGCCGCCGATATTGACCCAGCCGTCGCTGGCGCGAAACGCCTGGTAGGGCGCGGTCAGCAAATGCGCGGAACCGGTCGGGCCGGCCGATTCGCCGGTGGCGAAGTAGATCGCCGCCTGCCAGTAGGTCTGTTGCACGGCCGCCTCCATCAGCGAAGTATCGACCACCTGGCCTTCGCCGGTTTTCAGCTTGTGCACGTAGGCCGCCGTGATGCCGGCCACCGCAAGGATGCCGGCATTGATGTCGGCAATCGAATTGCCGGTCTTGGCGGGCGGGCGTCCCGGCTCGCCGGTCACCGACATCAGCCCGGAAAACCCCTGCGCGATCAGGTCGAAGCCGCCCTTGTCGCCGTATGGCCCGTCGCGCCCGTAACCGGACACCGCGCAATAGATCAATCCGGGATTCACCTGGCTCAAGGTGTCGTAGCCGAGGCCCAGTTTTTCGAGGGTGCCGCGGCGGTAGTTCTCGGTCAGGACATCGGCGTCCCTGACCATGCGCAGCAGGATTTCCCTGCCTCGGGCGGTCTTCAGGTTCAGCGCGATGCCGCGCTTGTTGCGGTTCAGGATCATGAACGGCGCCGAAACGCCGTTCACGCGCGGTTCGCGGTAGCCGCGCGCATCGTCGCCGCCGGGCAGCTTCTCGACCTTGATGACGTCGGCGCCCATGTCGGCCAGCATCATGCCGCAGGTGGGGCCGGCCATGATCTGCGCCAGCTCGAGCACGCGCAGCCCTGCAAGCGGCCCGGTGTGGGCGGGCCTCACGCGCCCGTCCAGGCAGGGCGCTTCTTTTGGAGGAAAGCCTCGACGCCGGCCTTGAAATCGGCGCTGCCGTACGCGGCGCGGATCAGGTCTTCGCCTTGCGGCAAGCCCTCGTTGACCACGCGCCGGATCGCTTCCTTGGCAACGCGCATCGTCACGGGCGCATGGCCGGCAAGCCGCCTGCAGATCCGGGCCACGGTCGCGTCGAGTTCGCTGGGTTCGGCGATCTCGGTCACGAAATCGAAGGCTTCCGCTTCGCTGGCGCTGATGGTCTCGGCCAGCAGCAGCATGCGTTTGGCGCGCGGTACGCCGAACGCCGCCACCACCCGTGCGGTGTTTGCCATCGACAGGCAATTGCCGAGCGTGCGGGCGATCGGCACGCCGAACGAAGCGTCTGGTGTGGCGATCCGGAAGTCGCATGCGGCGCAAATCGCCAGCCCGCCGCCGATTGCCCAGCCTTCGACGATGGCGATGGTCGGCATCGGCAGGCGCTCGATCTGGCCGATGCGCCGGTCGATGGTTTGCTCGTAGGCGACGCCGTCATCGGCGCCGTTGAAGCCGGCGAACTGCTCGATGTCGGTGCCGGCCACGAAGGCTTCGCCGCCGGCCCCGCGGATCGTCGCCACCCTGACGGAGGCATCGCCGGCGATCTGGTCGCAGATCGCGCCCAGCGCTTCGTACATCGACCAGGTCATCGCGTTGCGCGCTTCCGGCCGGTCGATCAGGATGGCGGCAACGCCATCGCTGATGGTCAGGTGAACTTTACCTTTCTGCTCGCTCATGATCTGCCCCTCCGCCTATCAACTATTCGAAAATCAGGCCAGCGCCCGCGCCAGCACGCGCGCGACGTGCACCGCTTCGCGCTGCTGCCCGTCGGCGCCGCGCGTGCCGTCGGCGATCTGGTGCCGGCAACTCGTCCCGTCCGCCACCAGCAGCGTGTCGGCGGATGCGGCGCGCACCGTCGGCAGCAGGGACAATTCAGCCATCTGCATCGACACGTCGTAATGCGCCGCTTCATAACCGAAACTGCCGGCCATGCCGCAGCAGCTCGATTCGATCAGTTCCACCTTCAAATCGGGAATCAGGGCCAGCACGGTCTGGATCGGCCGGACCGCGTCGAAGGCTTTCTGGTGGCAATGCCCGTGCAGCAGCGCGCGGCTGATCGCCAGCGCCTTGAGCGGCAGGCGCAGGCGCCCGGCGCCATGTTCGCGGGCGAGGAATTCTTCGAACAGGAAAGCCTGCGCGCCCAGCGCTTCGGCATCCTCACCCAGCCCCATGACGAGGAATTCGTCGCGCAAGGTCAGCAGGCAGGATGGCTCCAGCCCCACCACCGGCACGCCGCGCGCGACGAACGGGCGCATCGCTTCGACCACCCGGCGCGCTTCGGCCCGGGCCTGGTCGACCAGGCCGCTGGCGAGGTAGGTGCGCCCGCAACACAACGGCCGGTTCGGTTCGGCGTCGGCCGGCGCCGGGCGCGCCACGTGCACCTTGTATCCGGCCGCTTCGAGCACTTGCAGGGCCGCGAACGCGTTCTCCGATTCGAAATAATTATTGAAGGTGTCGGCGAACAGCACCACATCGGCCTGTTCCGGCGCGACTTTGCGGGCCGCAACGCCGCGCATGAAGGTGTCGCTGCGCCAGGTGGGCAGGGAACGTTTGGCGGACAAGCCGAACAGTTTTTCGGACAGGCGCGCGGCGCCCGGCAAGGTGTTGCGCAGGTTGGCCAGCCACGGCAGGCGCGCGGCCCACGGCGCCCAGCGCGGCAGGTGCGCGATCATCCGGTCCTTCAGGCCCAGGCCATGCTTCTTCTGCCAGTGGTACAGGAATTCGGTTTTCATGCGCGCCATGTCGACCCCGGTCGGGCAATCGCGCTTGCAACCCTTGCAGCCGACGCACAGGTCGAGCGTCTCGCGCATCGCCTGCGAGGTGAAACCGTCCGGTCCCAGCTGGCCCGACAAGGCCAGGCGCAGGGTGTTGGCGCGGCCGCGGGTCAGGTGCTGCTCGTCCTTGGTGACGCGATAGCTCGGGCACATGGTGCCGGCGTCGAACTTGCGGCAGTGGCCGTTGTTGTTGCACATGTCGACCGCCTTGGCGAATCCGCCGGCGGGGTCGCCCCCGCTGCCGGGCGCGCTGGCTTGCTCGCTGACCGGATCGGTCTGCACGTTCCAGCCCGACCAGTCCAGCGCCGGCGCCAGCGCCAGCGGCTGGTAGCCGGGCTTGTAGCGGAACAGCGAGGCGTCGTCCATGCGCGTGGTGCGCACGATCTTGCCCGGGTTCATCAGCCCGGCGGGATCGAACAGGTCCTTGACTTCCTCGAACGCGCGCACCAGGCGAGGGCCGAACTGCCACGCCACCCATTCGCTGCGCACCAGGCCGTCGCCGTGCTCGCCGGAGAACGCGCCCTTGTACTGGCGCACCAGGGCGCCGGCTTCCTCGGCGATCGCGCGCATCTTTTGCGCGCCGCCGCGCCGCAGGTCGAGGATCGGGCGCACGTGCAGGGTGCCGACCGAGGCGTGGGCATACCAGGTGCCGCGCGTGCCGTGCCGTTCGAACACTTCGGTCAGGCGGCTGGTGTATTCGGCCAGGTGCTCCAGCGGCACCGCGCAATCCTCGATGAACGACACCGGCTTGCCGTCGCCGCGCATGCTCATCATGATGTTCAGGCCGGCCTTGCGCACTTCCCACAGCGCTTTCTGGGCGCCGGCGTCGAGCATCTCGACCACGCTGCCGGGCAGGCCGAGGTCGGCCATCAGTTCGACCAGCTGGCGCAGGCTTTTTTGTTGCGCGGCGAGCGACTCGCCGGCGAATTCGACCAGCAGGATCGCCTCGGGCGCGCCGATCAGGGCTTGCTCGATCACCGGGCGGAAGGCCGGATTGCCGCGCGCCAGTTCGATCATGGTGCGGTCGACCAGTTCCACCGCGCACGGCCCGAGCCGGACGATGTGGCGGGTCAGGTCCATCGCCTGGTGGAAGGTGGGAAAATTGATGACGCCCAGCGTCTTGTGCTTCGGCAGCGGTTTCAAGCTGAGCGTGATGCGCCGCGTCACCGCCAGCGTGCCTTCGCTGCCGACCAGCAGGTGCGCCAGGTTGACGCTGCCGTCCGCCGTGTAGGGACGCTCGCTTTGCGGGTGGTAGATGTCGAGGTTGTAGCCGCCCACCCGCCGCATCACCTTGGGCACCATGCGCGCGATCTCGTCGTGCTCGCGCGCGGCGATGGCGCGCAGGCTTGCCAGCAGTTCGCGCACGCGGGGCGGCGCGCCGCGCATGGCCTGCTCGGTGTCGAAGCGCGCCTCGGTGCCGTCGGACAGGATGGCGTCGATGGCGGCCACGTTGTGCACCATGTTGCCGTAGGCGATAGAGCGCGATCCGCAGGAATTGTTGCCGGCCATGCCGCCGAGCGTGCACTGGGCGGCGGTGCTGACGTCGACCGGAAACCAGACCCCGTGCGGCTTGAGCCAGGCGTTCAGGTGGTCGAGCACGATGCCCGGCTGCACCGTGACGGTCATGGCGGCCAGGTCGAAATCGATCACCTGGTTCAGGTACTTGCTGTTGTCGATGACCAGCGCGGCGCCGACCGTCTGGCCGCACTGACTGGTGCCGCCGCCGCGCGACAGGATCGGCACCCGCAGGTCGCGCGCGATGGCGATCGCCAGCGCGACGTCCTGCTCGGTGCGCGGCACGAACACGCCGACCGGCTCGACCTGGTAGATCGACGCATCGGTCGAATAGCGGCCGCGCGAGAACGCATCGAACAGCACTTCGCCGGTGGTTTCCGCCGCCAGGCGCCGCGCCAGTCCTGGTCCGTTCAGGCGGGAGGCGAGCTGTTCGCTCAACTGGATCGGTGCGGCGGCGGATGCGGTCATGGGGGCGGGGAGGGTGGCGCGGCGGTGGAAGGGCTGGTGGCAGGTGTCGTCTTGGAGGCGCGCAAGTCGGCCACGACGGTATCGCGCTTGGTCAGCAGGTGGCGCTCGAGGATGGCGCGCAAGGCCGGCCCGTCGCGCCGCTCGAGCGCATCGAGCATGGCGCCGTGCTCCTTCATCGCCGCATTCCATTTGTCCTGGTTGAAGTTCGAGCGGAAACGCAGGTTCTGGATGCGCGCGTTCATCTGCAGGTAGGTCGCGGTCAGTACCGCGTTGCCGGCGCTGCGGTTGATGAGGTCATGGATCACATGGTTGATCTTGTAATACGCGGCCAGGTCGCGCCGCGCATGGGCGGCCTGCATCTCGTAGTGCAGGGCGCGAATTTCCGTCACTTCGGCGTCGGTGATGCGCTCGCACGCCAGTTGCCCGGAGAGCCCCTCGAGCGCGCCCAGCACTTCGAAGGTCTGCTCGATATCGGCGATCGACAGTTCGGCCACCGCGGCGCCGCGATTCGGCAACAGTTCGATCAGGCCCTCGCCGGCCAGCACCTTGAAGGCTTCGCGCAAGGGCGTGCGCGACACCGCCAGTTGCTCGCACAGCACCCGTTCGTTCAGCCGCGTGCCGGATGCGAGCGTGCCTTCGATGATCATGTCGCGCAGGCGCGCGGTCACTGCCGAAGCGAGTCCCTGGCGATCGATCCCGGCCGCGCGCGGGGGCGGGGAGGGGGGTGCAAGGATGGAGAGATCGTGGTTCATGGATTGAATTGTATACGATATTCATGAGGGTATCGATGAATCGTAGCCTTAGAAATTGCTTGACTCGACAGTATTTAAGTATATTGTATGCAAAACCTTTGCGTCATTCGAATTAGTCTTCGCTGTTGGCATACATACGAGGAGTTGCCATGTTGAAGTTGAATTCCCATCCGTCCGGTCGGCATTTCCTGCAGATCCCCGGCCCGACCAATGTGCCGGACCGGATCCTGCGGGCGATGGACTATCCGACCATCGATCACCGCGGGCCGGAGTTCCAGCAACTGGGGCGGAAAATCATCGGCGACATCGGCAAGATCTTCAAGACCGGGCAGCCGGTGGTGATCTTTCCGGCCTCCGGCACCGGCGCCTGGGAGGCCGCGCTGGTCAACACCCTGTCCCCTGGCGACACCGTCCTGATGTACGAAACCGGCCACTTCGCCACGCTGTGGAAGAAGATGGCCGATCGCCTCTCGCTGAAGTCCGAATTCATCGGCGACGACTGGCGCCGCGGCGTCGACGCCGCCAGGATCGAAGCGCGCCTGGCCGACGACAGCGGCCACCTGATCAAGGCCGTCTGCGTGGTGCACAACGAAACCTCGACCGGCGTCACCTCCGACATCGCCGCGGTGCGCCGCGCGATCGACCAGGCCGGCCATCCGGCGCTGCTGCTGGTCGACACCATTTCCTCGCTCGGCTCGATCGACTACCGGCACGACGAATGGGGCGTCGACGTCACGGTCGCCGGCTCGCAAAAGGGCCTGATGCTGCCGCCGGGCCTGTCCTTCAACGCGGTCTCGCAAAAAGCCGTGGCCGCTTCGCGCCAGGCCAAGCTGCCGCGCGCGTTCTGGGCCTGGGACGAAATCATCGAGGCGAACAAGAATGGTTTCTGGCCTTACACGCCCGCCACCAACTTGCTGTACGGACTGTCCGAAGCGTGCGACATGCTGCTCGAGGAAGGCTTGCAGAACGTCTTCGACCGCCACCAGCGCCATGCCGAAGCGACCCGCCAGTGCGTGCGCGCCTGGGGCCTGGAAATCCTTTGCCAGAATCCTGCCGAGTACAGCGGCGCGCTGACGGCGGTGGTGATGCCTTACGGCGCCAACGGCGAGCGCTGCAACGCCGATGCGCTGCGCAAGGTCATCCTGACCAATTTCAACATGTCGCTCGGCCAGGGCTTGAACAAGCTGGGCGGCTGGGTGTTCCGGATCGGCCATCTGGGCGACTTCAACGACCTGACCCTGATGGGCGCGCTGGCCGGCGTCGAGATGGGCATGGTATTGGCGGGCGTGCCGCACAAGGCCGGCGGCGTGGCGGCCGCGATGCAATCGCTGCAACAGACGGTCGGAGGGACGGCCGCGCGGCAAGCGGCCTGAAACCCTGCAAGCTTTCACACGTAGCATCCACCTAAAAAGCGGTCACAGCCGCACAGGAGACGACAACATGAACAGCCTCACCATCAAGCATACGCTCGCTATCGCAGGACTCGCCCTTGGCATCGGTCACGCCGCCGTCGCCCACGCGTGGGAACCGACCAAGTCGATCGAATTCGTCGTGCCGTTCAGCGCCGGCGGCGCCACCGACCAGATGGCGCGTTCGATCCAGGGCATCATCGTCAAGCACAAGCTGGTCAAGCAGGCCATCGTGGTGCAGAACAAGGCTGGCGCCAGCGGCGCCGAGGGCTTGCTCGACATGGAAGATTCCCCTGGCGACGCGCACAAGATGGTGGTGTCTTCTTCCGGCCTGTACACGGTGCCGCTGGCCACCGGCCTGCCGTTCAACTGGCGCGACCTGACCCCGGTGGCGATGGTGGCGCAGGACGAATTCGTGCTGTGGGTGCCGAGCGACTCGCCCTACAAGACGCCGGCCGAGTACCTGGCCGAGGTCAGGAAAAATCCGGGCAAGTTCAAGATGGGCGGCACCAGCTCCAAGCGCGAAGACCACATCATCACCGCGATGGTGGAGAAAAAGGCTGGCGTGAAATTCATCTACATCCCGTACAAGGGCGGCGGCGAAGCGGCCACGCAATTGTCCGGCAAGCATATCGATTCGAACACCAACAATCCGTCGGAATCGGTGGCGCAATGGCGTGCCGGCCAGCACCGCGCGCTTTGCCTGTTTGCCGACAAGCGCAGCGCGTTCAAGGAAAAGGTCACCGAAACCCAGAGCTGGTCGGACGTTCCGACTTGCAAGGAAAAGGGGCTCGACGTGCAATACCAGATGCTGCGGGTATTCATGTTGCCTGGCAAAGTGCCGGCCGAGGTGACCAGGTTCTACACCGAATTGCTGCAGAAGGTCGTCGCGACCCCGGAGTGGAAAGCGTATGTGGAAAAAAATGCGCTGAAGGCGACCGTGATGGTGGGCGATGAATTGCGCGCCTACATGGGCAGGGATGAACAGAGCCATCGGGAAATCATGAAGGCCGCCGGCTTCATGGCGCCGTAAGCCGCTTACCTGACCAGGCCTCGTCATGAGCACACAGCAAGATTCCCTCGCCAGCGGCGAGCGTTCGGCGCCCGCGATCAGCAGGCGATCGGCCGAGCTCGCCGTCGGCTTCGTCGTCGCCGCGTTCGGCTTGCTGGCCATCGTCAGCAATTACCTGATCGGCGCCGGCTGGGCCGAAGATGGGCCGCAGGCGGGGTATTTCCCGCTGCGCATGGGCGTGGCCATTTTCATTGCGAGCATCGTCGTCATCGTGCAGGCGGTGCGCAAGAACGATCGCAGCGCGTTCGTCGAGCGGGCCCAGCTGAAACTGGTGGCGACGGTGCTGTTGCCGCTGGTCGTCTACATCGCAGCGATCAAGGTGACCGGCATCTACGTCGCTTCGGCGTTGTTCATCGGCATCTTCATGACCCTGGTGGGAAAATTCCANNTAAATTCCCTGTTACACGGTTTTTCAATCGTCCTGTCCTGGCAAAACATCGGGCTGATGATCATCGGTATCTTGCTGGGCATCGTGGTGGGAGTGCTGCCTGGGCTAGGCGGCCCGAACGGGGTGGCGATCCTGTTGCCGCTGACGTTCGCCATGAACCCGACCTCGGCGATCATCCTGCTTTCCTGCATCTACTGGGGTGCGCTGTTCGGCGGCGCGATCACCTCGATCCTGTTCAATATCCCGGGCGAAGCCTGGTCGGTGGCCACCACCTTCGACGGCTATCCGATGGCGCAGGACGGCCGGGCCGGAGAAGCGCTGACCAGCGCGTTCACCGGCTCGTTCATCGGCGCGCTGGTGGGCGTGCTGATGATCACCTTCCTGGCGCCGCTGGTCGCCAAGTTCGCCCTGAGGTTCGGGCCGCCCGAATTTTTCGCCGTGTATTTCCTCACCTTTTGCAGCTTCATCGGCATGGGCAAGGAACCGAAGGCCAAGATCGTCATCGCCATGTGCATCGGCTTCGTGCTGGCGGCGGTGGGACTGGACACGATTTCCGGCCAGCTGCGCATGACGTTCGGAGCGCCGGTGCTGCTGCGCGGCTTCGATTTCCTGGTTGCCGTGATCGGCCTGTTCGGCATCAGCGAGATCCTGATCACGATTGAAGAAGGGCTGGCGTTTCGCGGCAAGAACGGCGCGATCGACCTGAAGGTGGTGCTCAAGACCTGGGCCAAGATGCCGCGCCACTTCGCCACCCTGATGCGCTCGTCGGCGATCGGCTGCTGGCTCGGGATCACCCCGGGCGGCGCGACGGCGGCGTCGTTCATGGGATATGGCGTGGCCAAGAAGTTTTCCAGGGACCCCGGCAGCTTCGGCAAGGGCAACGTCGAAGGCGTGCTGGCGCCCGAAACGGCGGCGCACGCGGCCGGCACCAGCGCCTTGCTGCCGATGCTGGCGCTCGGGATTCCCGGCTCGGCCACCGCGGCGGTGCTGCTGGGCGGGCTGATGATCTGGGGCCTGCAGCCGGGGCCGCTGCTGTTTGTCGAGCAAAAGGATTTCGTCTGGGGGCTGATCGCCAGCATGTACCTCGGAAACATCGCCGGCCTGATCATCGTGTTGGCCTCGGTGCCCTTGTTCGCCGCGATCCTGCGCATCCCATTCTCGATCATTGCGCCGTCGATCCTGGTGGTGTGCGCGATCGGCGCCTTCACGGTCCACAATGCCCAGTTCGATATCTGGCTGATGCTTGCCTTCGGCATCGTCGGCTATGTATTCAAGAAGCTCGATTATCCGCTGGCGCCGCTGGTGCTGGCGCTGGTGCTGGGCGACCGTGCCGAAGACGCCTTCCGCCAAAGCATGCTGGCTTCGAGCGGCGAGCTGGGGATATTCTGGGCCAACGGACTGGTCGGCACCATCATGACGCTGGCGGTGCTGGGGCTGGCCTGGTCGCTGCTCGGGGCGCTGCGCGAGCGCTTCGTTCGGCGCGCCGCATAAGCGCGAGCAACGCCGGTGGAAACGGGCGTTGCTCGCATTATGGCGCCCGGCGGCTACTTTCCGGAACAAAATTGTTACATCTGTTGCGGGCTGCTATCACCAACGCTTCCATTCACGCCATACAGTGAGGTCTCCTGCAGCTGCAGGGGATCTCCACGGTCGGATGAAAGGAAGCAACATGAACAACTATCTGAAGGCACTGGCTGCGGGCTTGTTCGCCTTGGCAGCGTCCCAATCGGTATCGGCGTCGACACAAGTGCGCATCGGCGTGTATTCCGGCGCGCCGGTCCAATACCATTCCCAGCCCGTGCATGTCCACCCGGTGTATGGCCCGCCGCCGGGATATTACGCAGCGCCGCACGGCTACGCACAGCCGGGGTGGCATTCCCGCCATGATCGCCGCGCGCGCTACGAAGCGCGACTGAGGCGCCAGGAATGGCTGCGCCGCGAAGAATGGCGCCGCGCACAATGGCGGCGCGAGCAATGGCGCCACGAACATCGGCACGATCATCGCGGCTGGGATGACCGACGCTGATCGANNGAATCCAGTGGCGCCTGGTCAGAAGCTGGCCTTGAACTGCACGCCCAGCGTGCGCGGCTCGTTCAGCATGCCGGTCAGGTTGGCGAAGTCGATCGCGCCCACCACTTGCACTTCGTCGGTGATGTTGCGGCCGAACGCTGCCACTTCATACTTGCCGTCGTTCCACTTGTAACCGACCCGCACGCCGCCCTCGAGCAAGGACTTGGCCTTGTATTCCTTGGCCTCGTACAGGAACATGTTGTAGGTGCTGCGATACACCCAGTCGGTGGACGCAAAGAAGTCGCCATTGGCCATCGGAATGCTGTAGCGCAGCGTGAAGTTCGACTGCCACTTCGGCGCGCGCGGCAGCGGATTGCCGTCGATGCGCACGGTGCCCGCGAACGGACCAACCGGGTCGGTGACGGTACAGCCGGCACGGCCGGCGGTGTTGGCGAAGTTGCCGCACTGCTGGACAAACAGCTTGCCGTCCTTGATTTCGGTGTCGTTGTAGCTGCCGCCCAAGGTCATGCGCAGGGAATCCGTCAGGATCGCCTGGAAGTCCAGTTCGACGCCCTGGCCGGTCACCTTTTCAGCATTGATCAGCTGGTTCATGTTGATCACGCCGCTACCTGCGGTCAGCTGCTTGTCCTTGACCCGGTACTGGAACACGCTGGCCGACAGGCGCGCGCGCTTGTCGAACAGTTCTTGCTTGACGCCGGCTTCGTACGACAGCACCTTTTCGGCTTGGGCGAACGAAGGACGGTCGGCCAGGCTGTTCAGGCGCCCCTGCATGCTCGGCGCGCGATAGCCAGTGGCAATCCGGGCGAACAGGTTGGTGTCGCTGTTCAGCGCATAGGTGCCGCTCAGGTCCCAGCTGACGTTCTTCGAGTCATTGTTGATGAGGAAGGGACCGGCGGTCGTCGCTTCCACCCGCTTGGCCGAGAAATCCTTCGAATCGCTGGTGTAGCGCAGGCCGCCGCGCAGTTTCAGCCGCTCGGACACGGTGTAGTTCAGCGAGCCGAACGCCGCCCACGAACGGGTGTCCTGGGTCTGGGTGGCGAAGGCGGAATTTTGCGGGTTGCCCGGCGCCAGCGAATCGAAGCTGATGCTGTCGATCTGGATGTTTTCCTTGAAGTAGAACACGCCGCCGATCCATTGCAACGGTCCGGCAATGCTGGACTCGGCGCGGAATTCCTGCGTGATTTGCTTGTGGTTCGGCAGCAGGTCGGCCGTTTCGACGGAAAACGGAATGTAGCCCGGGCCCATCGGCTGCGCATACACCGCGCCGAAGCCGCCTTCGACGTCGGCGCGGCTGTAGAAGTCGGCCGATTCATAGCCGGTAATCGAGTGCAGCGTGACGCCGTCCAGATTCCAGCGCAGGCGCATGCTGCCGCCCTTGGTCTTGAGGGTCTGCTGGTTGACGCCATCGCTCGGATAGGAGCCGTAGTCGAAGCCGTCGACCAGTTCGTTGGTGCCTTGCTTGATGATGTTGGCGCGGAACAGCGTGGCGTTGTTGTCCAGGTCGCGCGCGTGGAAATTGAACAGCGCGCTCAGTTCCTTGCTCGGCTGGACCAGCAGCTGGATCCGTCCCGCATTGTCCTTGTAGGCTTCGAAGTCGCGCGTGCCGGTGGCACGCGGATTGTGCACGCGGTCGTCGCGGTTCTGCGACTGGATCGAAACGCGCGCCGCGACTGTGTCGCTGACCGGCAAGTTGTAGGCGCCCTCCAGGCTCTTCGCGCCATAATTGCCGAAGCCGACGTTGACATATCCTTCAGTCTTGAATACCGGCTTGACCGAGTCGAACTTGATCACGCCGGCTGGCGAATTGCGCCCGAACAGGGTGCCTTGCGGTCCACGCAGCACTTCGACCTGGTCGACGTCGAACACCGGGAAGCCCTTGAGCATCGGGCTCTCTTGCACGATGTCGTCGACCACCAGGCCGACCGGCTGGGAGGCGTTCAGGTCGAAGTCGGTATTGCCCTGGCCACGAATGTAGAAACGCGGAAACGAGCGGCCGTAGTCGGATTCCACATTCAGGCTCGGCGAACGGCCCGCCAGGAAGCGAATGTCCTGCCCGCCGGCAACCAGGGTGTCGAGCTTGTCGCCCTTGAGGGTGGTGATCGCCATCGGGACATCCTTGATGTTTTCCGAACGGCGCTGCGCCGTCACAATCACCGTCTCAAGTTGGCCGACCGACGCCTTGGCCTCAACGGCGGGCGCGGCTTGCTGGGCGAACGCTGCGTGCAGCGGAAATGCCCCGGCAACGGCCAGGAACATGAGCGTGCGGGTGTTCTTGAGCGAAATGACTGACTGGATTTTCTTCATTCTGGTTCCTTGAAAGGGCGGATAGCCGAGGCGCCACCGGCAATTGCGCCCGGGTGGGGGCGCCATGCGGTGCATGTTTGCGTGGACCGGTCCAAGGATATCCAATTTGGATAAAGTACTTACAAACAATATTCTCAAAAGTGACGTTTTTTCACATCGGAAAGGAAAAAATTACCCTTGCCAAATACCGGAGGGCGTTATTTTCTCGCTCGTTCTCCACCGGAAAATTGAATTGTCATCATCCTGAAGCAATTGGAAGGCAAAATTAGTTGCACACGGGAATCAACCGTGGCTTGAAATCCAACTCCAATTGCGCCTGGTCGCGCGATGCTTACCCACTGTGCCCCCAATGAAAATAAGCAGATTGAATACCGGTGCACGAGTCGTGCTGTCGTTCGCCATCGTCCTGGCAATCATGGCCAGCATGACGATCGTCGCGCTGTGGCGGCTCCAGGCGGCGGACGATACGACCTCCAGCCTGGTCCGGGTGAAGCTGGCCAAGCGCCAGATCGCATCGGAGGTTCTGGCACTGTCGCAACTGAATGGAATCAGGGTCGCGGCGGTGGCGCGCAGCGACAGCCTTGAAGTGGCTGACTATTTTCTGGCGCAACTGGCGGATGGCGAAAAGGCGCAGGCGGCGCTCGAATCCCAATTCGGCAGCTTCGCCAACGATGCCGCCGAGCAGGACTGGTTCGCGCAGGCGGCCGCGCGCAAGGGCGAATACCTGGCCGTTCGCACCGAACTGTTGAAGCTCAAGGAGATGGGCAAGACCCAGGAAGTGGCCCTGCTCGCGGACGGGACGCTCGAAACGTCGTTCAAGCGCTACACCGGCGCGCTCGCGCAACTGCTCGCTTATCAAACCCGGCAGGCGAGCCTGGTGGCGATGCAGTCGGGCAGTCAATTCGCGGCAAGCCGCGAGCTGCTGATCGGATTGGGCGCGTTCGCGCTGGTTGCCGGGACCGCGCTGGCCTGGGCGCTCACCCGCAGCATCGTGACGCCGCTACGCGCAGCGTTGCGGCACGTCGTGCGGGTCGCCGGGGGCGACCTGCGCCCGGTGCCGCGCGGCGCGCGCGGCGATGAGATCGGCCAGCTGCTGGCCGCGCTCGGCGACATGACCGCCCACCTGGCCGCGACCGTCGGCAAGGTCAGGACCGGCGCGCTGGCGATGGACGCCGCGTCCGGCGAAATCGCCACCGGCAACGCCGACCTGTCGCGCCGTACCGAGCAGCAGGCCGGGGCGCTGGAGGAAACCGCTTCGTCGGTCGAGGAGCTCACCGCGGCGGTCAAGCAAAACAGCGCCCATGCGCAGGAGGCGAACCAGCTGGCCATCAGCGCGTCCCGGGTGGCCGACAAGGGCGGCAAGGTGGTCGCCGATGTGGTGGAGACGATGGCGGCGATCAGCGGCTTCGCCACCAAGATCGTCGACATCACCAGCGTCATCGACTCGATCGCGTTCCAGACCAACCTGCTGGCGCTGAATGCCGCGGTCGAAGCGGCGCGCGCGGGGGAGCAGGGACGCGGCTTCGCGGTGGTGGCGGGAGAGGTGCGCAGCCTGGCACAGCGCTCGTCGATGGCGGCGCGCGAAATCAAGACGCTGATCGGCGATTCGGTCGGCCAGATCGAGGCGGGACGGCGCCTGACGCAGGTTGCCGGCAGCACCATGGACGACATCGTACTGAGCGTGCGGCGCGTGACGTCGATCATGGGCGCCATCAGCGATTCGAGTTCGGAGCAGGAGGCCGGCATCGACCAGATCAACAGCGCGATCATCGACATGGACGCGGTGACGCAGCAGAACGCGGCGCTGGTGGAGCAGGCTGCGGCATCGGCCGAAGCGCTGCATGAACAGGCCGCCGAGCTGGCGCNNGCGGCCGCGCCGGAGCGTACGAAATTGGTGCCGATGCTTGAGCTGACCGGACAAAGCTGCTGAGGCGCCACGAGGGGCCGCGAACAAGGCAATCGTACAGACTCCAAATGACGGCTTGATTACTTAAAAAAAACCCGCATCGGAAGGATGCGGGTGAAAGTGCTCTACCAGAGACACGACGATTCTCGCACGCTTGCATGACCCGGCAATGACAGCGGATGGGCAATGGTCGTGAAAAACTCGGCGCCATGCTTGCCTTGGCCCGTGGCCTTCCAACAGACTCCCCTATGTCGCCCGCCCATGCGCGCAATGCCTGTTCGCCGGTGCCGGAAACACGATGCTGCGCGAACCGCCGGCATCGAGCGTGAACGGCCCGGCTTGCGCCAGGCGGTCGGCAAGCGCCTAGCTGGCGGCCTCGCGCTCTTCGCCCAGGCCGTGCTCGGCAGCGAAGTGCAGCGCCACATCGAGCGCATCCATGAATTCGACCACGTTGATCGGCTTGGTCAGGTAGCGGAAGAATCCCGCGTCCATGCCTTTTTCGATGTCGCGCGGAACCGCATTGGCCGACAGCGCCATCACCGGAATGTGCGCCGTGGTCGGGTCGTTCTGCAACACTTTCAAGGCGCCGAATCCGCTCAGGCCCGGCAGGTTGATGTCCATCAGGATCACGTCCGGCTGGCAGGCGCGCGCCAGCACGATGCCGAGGTGGCCGTTGATCGCGGTGAGCAGTTTCAGGTCGCTGCGCCGTTCGATCAGTTGCTCGACCAGCGCCAGGTTGGCCGGGTTGTCCTCGACATACAGCAAGGTGCGCTGGGCCGGCGCCGGCGGCTGCGCGAGCGCCGGCGCCGGCGTTTTCGTATTGACCGCTGCTGTGGCGACAACCAGTTCGGGCGCACTCGAGGCGGCAAATTCGACCCAGAACTCGGTGCCGACGCCAGGTGCGCTTTCCACCCCGATCTGCCCGCCCATCAGTTCGACCAGCTGCTTGGTGACCACCAGGCCGATGCCGGTGCCCTCTTCGGTGCTGTCTTCCTGGCCGAGCCGGTTGAACGGCTGGAACAGCTGCGCGACCTGCTCGTATGCCAGGCCGGCGCCGGTATCCTTCACATATACCCGCACCCGCTGGTCGCCGTGCAGCGCGCAGCGCACCGTGACGGTGCCGCCGGCGCGGTTGTACTTGATGGCGTTCGACAGCAGGTTGATCATCACCTGCTTGACCCGGGTCAGGTCGGCATGGATGTAGTAGGGGGCATCGAACTCCGGGAAGACCAGCGCGATATCGCGCTTCTGGGCCTGCGAGCCGATCAGCACGTGGCAGTCCTGCAGCACGTCGGCGAGCGACATCGGTTCGGATGAAATCGTCACTTTGCCCGATTCGATCATCGCCAGGTCGAGGATTTCATTAATCAGGCGCAGCAGGTACCAGCCGCCCTTGAGGATTTGCTGGATCGAACGCTGCTGCGCCGCCGAGGGCGCCGGGATTTCCGATTCCATCAGCTGGGCGAATCCGAGCACGCCATTGAGTGGCGTGCGCAATTCGTGGCTCATGCTGGAGAGAAATTCCGATTTCGCCAGGTTGGCCTTTTCCGCGGCCGCCTTCGCGCTTGCGAGTTCGACGTTGTTTTCCTGCAGCGTGTGTTCGAACTGCTTGCGGTCGGTGACGTCGCGCGCGGCGGCGAACACGCCCTTCAGGTTGCGGTCGCGGTCGTAGAACGTGGTCGCGTTGTATGACACCACCGTCTCCTTGCCGTCGCGGGCCAGCGCGGTCAGCTCGTAGTTGGTGACCTTGCCTTCGCGCAGCACCCGCTTGATGCCGGCCTCGGCCCGCTTCTGGTCGGTGAAGTAGTTCTTGAATGGCGCGCCGATCAGTTCGTCGCGGGTGCATCCGGTCAACGCTTCCATCTGGTGGTTGACGTCGCTGATGATGCCGCGCGGGTCGGTCGTCATCAGCGCGTCGATATTCGATTCGATCAGCGAGCGGGTGTAGAACTGCTGGTCGCGCAGGCTTTGGTCGAGCAGCGCCTGCTCTTCCTCGACCTGCTTGCGCGCGGTGTTGTCGGTGCCGATCAGCAGGTAGCCGATGATCGCGTCCTGGACGTCGCGCAGCGCGGTCACCGAGACGATCGCCGGGAACCGGCTGCCGTCCTTGCGGATGTAGGTGAGCTCGTAAATGTCTTCGATCCCGCGCGAGGCCTTGAACACCAGCGCCTCGAAGCCGGGCGAGATCGATGCGCCCAGTTCCAGGCTGAGGGACTCGGCGCGCTCGATCACCTCCTGCGGGTCCGAGATATTGGCCGGCGTGATCTTGTCGACCACGTCGGCCGCGGTGTAGCCGAGCATGCGTTCGGCGCCGACGTTGAAGATCTGGATCACCCCTTGCGCATCGGTGGCGATGCTGGAGAAGTTGGCGCTGTTGAAAATCGCGGTCTGCAGCGCGCCGGCCCGGATCAGCGCTTCCTCGGCCTCCTTGCGCGCCGTGTTGTCGGTGCCGATCAGCAGGTAGCCGATGATGGTTTCCTCGGCGTCGCGCAGCGCCGTGACCGACACCACTGCCGGGAACCGGCTGCCGTCCTTGCGGATGTAGGTCAGTTCGTAGATGTCTTCGATGCCGCGCGAGGCCTTGAACACCAGCGCCTCGAAGCCGGGCGAGATCGGGGTGTCCAGTTCGACCGTCAGGGTTTTCGCGCGGGCGATCACTTCCTGCGGGTCCGAGATATTGGCCGGCGTGATCTTGTCGACCACGTCGGCCGCGGTGTAGCCGAGCATGCGTTCGGCGCCGACGTTGAAGATCTGGATCACCCCTTGCGCGTCGGTGGCGATGCTGGAGAAGTTGGCGCTGTTGAAAATCGCGGTCTGCAGCGCGCCGGCCCGGATCAGCGCTTCCTCGGCCGCCTTGCGCGCCGTGTTGTCGGTGCCGATCAGCAGGTAGCCGATGATGGTTCCCTCGGCGTCGCGCAGCGCCGTGACCGACACCACCGCCGGGAAGCGGCTGCCGTCCTTGCGGATATAGGTCAGTTCATAGATGTCTTCGATGCCGCGCGAGGCCTTGAACACCAGCGCCTCGAAACCGGGCGAGATCGGGGTGTCCAGTTCGACCGTCAGGGTTTTCGCGCGGGCGATCACTTCCTGCGGGTCGGAGATGGCGGCCGGGGTGATCTTGTCGACCACGTCGGCCGCCAGGTAGCCGAGCATGCGCTCGGCGCCGACGTTGAAAATCTGGATCACGCCCTGGGCGTCGGTGGCGATGCTGGAGAAATTGGCGCTGTTGAAAATCGCGCTTTGCAGCGCGCCGGCCTTCAGCAACGGCAGCGAGCTGTCGGCCGGGCCGGCAGGGCGCGACTTCAGCCTCAGGTTGAGCGCCACCAGGACCAGGAACACCACGAACAGCAGCGCACTGGCGGCCAGCACGGGGACCGCGTCCATCGGCTGCGCGTTGCTGCGCATCGCCAGCAGGCCGATGACGAACAGGGCCGCGGCGGAAGCGCCGAAACCGGCCAGCGACAACCGGTCGATCGACTTCTTGGAAATCGTTTGCATGAGTTTGAACCTGGGCCAGGGTAAGACTGAGCGCTAGCCTCGGCTCAAATAAGGTAACGGCGAAGCCGTGTGTGGACGCGCGGGCCGCATTGCGCAGCCTGTCCGGTGCAGGGTAACACATCCGCCGGGCCGCGAATGGCTATCTGCGGCGCAGATTTGCAGGAGGACAATGTTGTGGAAAATAATGTCTCAAATTGGCCATTTCCGCCAGGCTTGTCCGAATTTCCAACATTTTTGACTTTCGCCAATCGATGGGCATAGTGTTGCCGTATCCCTGGTGCAAGAAGGGCAACCGAAGTTACCGATTTACCGATTGGAGACATGATGAACTTTCGTAAAACGCTGCTGGCCGCGTCGATCGCCGCGCTTCCACTGATGCTGTGCGGCGCGGCGGCCGCCGCGCCGATGATGGGAGCGCCGGCCGTGCAATCGCAACAAGACAAGGCCAAGCTGATCGCGCAACATGCCGCTGCGCTGGATGTACAAGCCGAGCAAGGACGGCGCCAGCCCGAACGCATGGAGCAACACACTCAAGCGTCTCGACGTGCACTACAGCAGCGGCCCGAACAACCGCATGTTGTATTTCCTGGCCAAGGGATCGAGCGCCACCGTCGGCAGCGACTATTACAGCTCCTACCTGAACCAGGCGCCGCTGGCCATGACCGGCATCGGCACCGACAAGGCGTTCCGGAGCTGGCCGCGGCGCAGGAACTGTACGGCGTGGGCAGCGTGGAAGCGAAGGCGGTGCAGCGCGCCTACGCGGCCATTAACGTCGGGACCGACATCGCCGAATAACACCCGGCAGGCCTGACCGGCCCCCAGGACGGTGCTGGCGGCACGCCGTTCTCGGGGCTTTTTGCGTTTTTTCAAGAAGCTCATCCATATCTCGCCCACTATTCCATGGTGCCCAGTCTGCTTGTCGCCGGGGCGGTCCACCTTATTGGAGAAGAGATGAATATCCGCAAAACCTTGCTGGCCGCCGCGGCCAGCGCCTTGCCCTGGTTTGTCGCCTGCCAGGCGGCCGCTTCCCCGCTGATGAGCCCGCACGTGGTGCAATCGCCCCAGTCCACCGCCGCGCTGGTGGCCGCGCTGTCGGCCCAGCGCAGCGCGCGCGGGCTCGACGCCGACCACGGTTTCGCCGTCGGTGCCCAGCATCCGGGCGTGCAGGGCAGCCAGGTCACCCGCGCCGACCATACCTACAAGGGCGTGCGGGTGTTTGGATCGGAGTCGGTGGTGCTGAGCGACGCGAACGGCAAGATCGTCAGCGAATCGGCGTCCGAGCGGCGCCAGTACCTGGGCAAGGGCGCCGCCAACCGGCTGGGCGGGGCGAGCGCCGACTTCAGCGTCAAGCCGGTCGTGTCGGCCAAGGCGGCGATCGATGCCGTGCTCAAGTTGCTGCCGCCGGCGCTGACCGCGGTGAGCGTGCCGAGCGCCGAACTGATCGTCTATCCGATCATGAAGACCGAGCGCCTGCCGGATGCACTCGACAAGGCAGAGGAAGAGCTCAACGCGCTCGACGTGCGGGAGGTGGTCGACGGCTACGAGCTGTCCTACCTGGTGCACACCCGGATGCTGGCCGGCCGGCGCCCGGTCTACCACGACACGGTGGTGAGCGCGCGCGACGGCCGCATCCTGGCCCGGTGGAGCATGCTGCAAACCGTCGCCGGCAGTGGCCACAGCCAGTACAACGGCGTGGTGCCGCTCAATACCACGCGGTCGGGCAGCAGCTACAAGATGATCGACCCTTCGCGCGGCACCGGCGGCACCTATGGCGCGATGGCCATCACCAACGCCGACCACGGCGCGGCGGCCGGCGAGGTGTATTCCAGCCTGATCAACACCTGGGGCGACGGCAAGCAGTACATCGAGGGCGGCAGCACCACCGGCGCGAACGGCCAGACCGCCGCGGTCAACGCCATGTGGGGCCTGATGAACACCTACGACATGCTCAAGAACACGCTCGGCTGGCTGTCGCTGGACGGGCGCGATACCTCCACCTACATCGCCGCGCACGTCAGCAACGCCTACGACAACGCCTACTACAGCGACACCTGCAAGTGCATGTTCATCGGCGACGGCGGGTTCTTCACCAACCTGGCGGCGATCGACGTGGTCGGCCACGAAATGGGTCATGGGGTGACCGCCGCCACCTCGAACCTGATCTATTCGGGCGAATCCGGCGGGCTGAACGAGTCGAGCTCGGACATCAACGGCGAAGCGGTGGAAGCGTACGCGCGCGCCGGCGGCGCCGGCGCGGCAATTCCGAATGCCGGCAACGACTGGACCATGGGCAAGGAGATCAGCAAGGACGCCACGCCCTTGCGGTATCTGTACAAGCCGAGCAAGGACGGCAGCAGCCCGGACGCGTGGAGCATCACGCTGCGGTTCCTGGACGTGCATTACAGCAGCGGACCGAACAACCGGATGTTCTACTTCCTGGCGCAAGGGTCGANNTTTACCGCGAGCACCAACTATGCCGACGCGCGCGCCAAGATGGTGCTGGCAGCCCAGGAGCTGCACGGGGTCGGCAGCAAGGAAGACAAGGCGGTGCAGCGCGCCTATGCGGCGATCAACGTCGGCGCCGATATCGACGAATAGGGCGGTGTTGCCGGAAAGCCGCCTGAGGGCGGCTTTTGTCGTTCGCACTGGCAATCAAAAAAGCCCCGCTTGGTGCGGGGCCTGCGATCAGCGTTTCGAGCCGGCCACCAGCACGGCCGCGCCGGCGACGATTGCCGCGATGCTCGCCCATAAGGGAATGTTGACTTGCTTCTCTTCCGCGACCGACAGGTTGATCGGTCCCAGGCTGGCCTTGTGGGTTTCCTTGGTAAAGCTGAAGCCGCCGAGCGCGACGCCCAGCAAGCCTGCGACGATCAGGACGACGCCAATCATTTTGGTGGTGTTCATGTGTTCCTCGTGTAGTGATAGTTGATCTTATTCGCTCATCATCGGGAACGGATTGACCGCGGTGCCTTTCCACCATTCCTTCTTGGGCGTCAGCTCGACCACCGCGAAATGCAGGTGCGGCCCGTTCGNNTGCGCGTAATAATACGCATATTTCTCGGTCGGGTCGAACTGGTAGACGGTCAGGCCGCCAGGCTTGCTGTTGAACAGCTTGACTACCTTGCCGTCCGCCGCGGCGATGACCCTGGTGCCTTTCGGCGCCATGATGTCGAGTGCCTCATGGTGGCGTTCCTTGCCGCGCGGCTGGTCGAAGTTGTCCGACAGCTGGCTCAGCTTGACGCCCTCGACCGGGATCGTCAGCTTGCCCACCGGTTTCGCCGCGGCGTCGCCGGCCGCGTCGGCCATCGCCGGGAACTCCGTATGGGTCGGGCGCAGCGGCAGGTCGGCTTCGGTCAGGTCGGTCGATACCACCGGCGCCGGCGGCAGGGCGGCGGCCGGATCGAGCGGCGCGGCGGCCGGCGCGACCACCGCCGGGGCCACGATCACCGCGCTGGCCGGCGCGTCCTGCGGAATCTGGCGCAGGTAGACGAACAGGCCGCCGGCGCCCAGCAGTACGCCGGCCAGGAAGGTCAAGAGCCATTTCATGGAAATCTCCTTATTGTTTTAATGGTCGCGTCGCCGGGGCCGGGCGCGGGTGCTTCAGTCCTGCAGCACGACGTCGGTGCCGCCCGCCACCGACGAGGCCAGCCTGGTGACGTCCCAGTTGGTCAGGCGGATGCAGCCGTGCGACTGGGTCTTGCCGATCGAACCGGGCACCGGGGTGCCGTGGATGCCGTAGTGCGGCTTCGACAGGTCGATCCACGCGACGCCTACCGGGTTGTTCGGGCCGGCAGGAATCTTCGCCTTCTTCTCGCTCGCATCGGCATCCCAGAACAGCTTCGGGTTGTAGTGGAACACCGGATTTTTCGAGATGCCCTGGACCTTCCAGTTACCCACCGGCAGCGGGTCGCGCTCGCTGCCGGTCGACGCCGGGAACTGCGCGACGACCTTGCCGGCCGTGTCGAGCAGGGTCAGCGTGCGCGCCGACTTGTCGACCACGATCTTGCCGCCCTTCGGCAGCGGTTCGGTGTCGAGCACGTTCGGCACGGTGATCTGTTCGCCGGCGCGCGCCAGGTCCTTGCCCGGATTGAGGCGCTTGAGCAGGGTGGCGCTGGCGTGGAATTTTTCGGCCAGCGCTTCTTCGGCGCTGGCATAGCCGAGCGCGCCGAGCTTGGCCTTTTCGGCCATGTCTTCGGGAATCGGCAGGAACGGGCCGGCCACGTCGGCCTCGGCGATGGTGTAGGTGGTGAGCGCGTCGGCGCTGTCGGCGTTCAGCGCGGTCCAGGTCGCCGCGTTCATGGCGCCGGTCGCGTCGATCCCCTTGGCTTTCTGGTAGCCGCCGATCGCCGCGCGCAGGTTCGAGCCGGCCGCGCCGTCGATCTCGCCGGACGAAAAATGCGCGCGGTCGAGCAGGATCTGTGCGCGCAGCACTTCCGCCTTGCTCGGCTTGGCCGCTGCGGCGCCGTTCTTGCCGGCCGTGTTGACGGTCGCCGCGCTCAGGCCAACGGCCCCCTGGGCTGCCATCGAAGGGAGGGTGAAGGCGGCGCCGGCGAAGCAGGCGGCGATCAAGGTCAATTGTGCTGGTTTCAAAGTGGATCCCGTCTGGAGCTATGGTCGATGGCCCGAGATTAGTTCCTATGAGATATACCGTCTGTGCGCCAGCGTACTGATGCGCTTCCGGTTCGACGCCTGGCAAGCGGCCAATTGCTCTGAAAATATATCATTTTCCTGTCGGAATTCTTTACAGAATTTTTCATCGAGCGGGAATCGCGGAATAATTTCACGGGAATTCAATGAGTTAGTTTTCCGGGCCCGAATCTTGCGTAGTCCTTATGCACGCCGGGTAGAGCGCATGTAAATCATAATGGGATGCAAAATGATCAAGCTTGCAAGTAAACTATTATCGGGAGCGTTATTGGCCACTGGGATGGCGTTCTCGGCACAAGCCGCACCGATTACTTTTGCCACCGGCGTGGATTACGACAACGCTAATCCGCTCCAAACCACCGGTGCGTTTCGCGATGTGTTGAACGGCGCCGGGATCAGTCGTGGCAACGATTTGGGCGGTACTGGGCATACGGCGCTCAATTTCGCCGGCAGCGCGAACAACGATCCGTTCAACGGCAGCATGACCTTGTACGACAGCACTCCCGCGGACGGTTCAGTAAAAACTTTGTTCTCTGGTAATATTTCAGTCTTTGCCGACGTATTAACCAGCACCTTCAATAACTCAAAAGGACCCGGTATCCTGTTTCTTTTCAATGAGGGACTTGGATTGGAAGGTCTGGCGCTGTCTGTATTCAATGCCGGCAACACCGATAACAATGAACTCCGTCTGACCAGCCAGGCTGGCGAAGGAAACTCGGGCCAGTCGCTCGCGTTGAAGACTCTGTCGGGTGGGATTGCCCAAAACGCCTGGTACCGTCTCGAATTGGACCTGACATTTTCGGGGGCGGACTATGAGGTCTTGGGCAGGGTATTCAACCATGCGACGGCGACCGATCCGAACAGCGCCAAGACCACGCAAATCGGGGCGCAGCTGAAATACAACGGGACGCTCTCCAGCACTATTCAGATTCCTTATGAAATCGGCCTGGTCGCCCGCTCCAACGGCGCCGTGTACGATTCGAGCGTTACCAATTTCAGCGTGACCGCCGCCCCCGTTGGGACAAGCAATGTTCCCGAGCCGGGCTCATTGGCGCTGATGGGGATTGCCGCGCTTGGTTTGTCGGCGTTACGTCGACGCAAGGCGAATTAAACCAATGCTTTGTTTCAAGAAAAACGACCCGGTCGCATACGCGGCCGGGTCGTTTTTCCTTGCGCAGTACGGCGGCGCCAGGACAGCGCAAGCCGGTGCTCAGGCAGCCAGGTTGCCGAGCACGCCGATTTCCGGGCTGGCCATCAGCTTGTCGATGTCGACCAGGATCAGCATGCGCTCGTCGAGCGTGCCGAGGCCGATCAGGTAATCGCTGTCGAACACGCCGCCCATGTCGGGCGCCGGACGGATCTGCTGGGAGGTGAGGGTGGTGACGTCGGAGACGCTGTCGACCACCATGCCGACCACTTTGCCGCCCAGGTTCAGCACGATCACGATGGTGAACTCGTCGTAGCTGGGGGTGCCGAGCTTGAACTTGATGCGCATGTCGATCACCGGGACGATGACGCCGCGCAGGTTCATCACGCCCTTGAAGAACTCGGGCGCGTTGGCGATGCGGGTGACCGCTTCGTAGCCGCGGATTTCCTGCACTTTCAGGATGTCGAGGCCGTATTCTTCCTCGCCCATGGTGAAGGCGAGGAATTCATGGCCGGTTTCGTCGACGCCGTGCGCCTGCCGGTTGCGGACTGCGGCGTCCGCTGCGTGGGTTTGTAGCATGATAGGGACCTGGTTTCGAATGGATGACGCGGATACGGACTTCAATGGCTATCGCGGGGACGCGGCAATAGCGCCGGCTTGAAGGCAACGGGCGGCGGGCCGGATTGGGGAATCGACGACCCTGAACCAAAATACACTTGCCGCAAGGAAATGTCAAAGCGCTTGGCGCCCGATGAGGATGATTCCTTGCTGCGTTGCCATTAATTGTTGGTTAATGGCAACGACTGTCCGCAGTCAGTCGACCAAACCGAGCGCCTTGCGGATCGCCGGCAGCACCAGCTTGAACGCGGGCGAGCTGGCGGCCACCTCGTCGTAATGGCTGGCGCCGGGCAGGATGATGACGCTGGCGGCGTCGCCCGCGAGTTGGACGCGCGCCGCATAGTCGTGGGCGGCGCGGGGCGGCGAGATCGTGTCGAGCTCGCCGGTGATCAACACCGTGCGGCTGCCGTTCGGCACCAGTTCGGCCGCGTTGGTATCGGAAAACACATCCGGCCTGGCGGCGCTGGGCGATCCGGCCAGCTGGACCGTATCGCGCCCGCAACTGGCCTTGATCAGCTCGCGCTCATTGCGCAGGTCGGCCAGGCCGCCCAGGCTGATGATCTCGCGCAGCGGCAAGGGATTGGCCTGGAACAGCGGGCTCGACGCCGGTATCCGGTTGCGCCCGGCGATCCACTGCACCAGCTGCCCGCCGGCCGAATGGCCGATCGCCACGATGCGCCCGAGGTCGAGCTGGTGGCGCGCCGCGTGCGCGCCCAGCAGCTCGAGCGCGCCGTTGATGTCCTGGTAGGTGCCCGGATAGCCGCCGCCTTCTTCGTCGGCCCGGCGGTATTCGACGTTCCACACCGCGATGCCCTGGGCGGCCAAGGCGCCTGCCAGGTTGCGCATCTGTTCGATGCCGCCGAATTTGATGGCCCAGCAGCCGCCGTGCACCAGCACGGCGACCGGGAACGGCCCGTCGCCGGCCGGGACGAACAGTTCGGCGTATTGGGATGGGGCGCTGCCGTAGGCGATTTTCGCGGTCGGGGCCGGTCCGCTGAGCGCCAGGTAATCGGCCAGCGTCATCGGCGCGGCGGTGGCAACGCCGGAGCCCAGCAGGGTGGCGAGCAGGACGCGCAGGGAAGGTTTCATCGGGGCCGGTTCAAGAGGGGTGAGCGCTGAACTATATACAAGTTTGCCCCGCGCCGGCAAGCGCCGGCTGCGCCGCGCACGATTGGCGGGGGGCGCGGAATTGGTTTCACTTCTTCCATGCTAGTCTGCGGAAAACCAATGGAGAAATGACATGCAGGAAGCAGTGGACGAATACCGTGGCTACCGGATCGTGGTGGCGCCGGCCAAGGATTGCAATGACTTGTGGGACTTCGAATACCACCTCAGCCGCCTCGCTGGCGGCGCCGAGCCGCGGGTGCGTGCCAAGACCGCCGGCGGCTACGCAAGCGCCGGGACGGCCTGTCTGGCGGGCATCGAAGTGGCGCGNNGCGGGTGGCGCCGTTGCACACGCACCGTGGCCGTTTGATTTCCAATAAGAACGTAGCGGCAGGGGTTGCTACGATTCTCGCTGGCAGAAAAGGTAGAACATGAGCATGACCGACCGAATGAATGAGGGTTCCCAGTTGTCCGGCGACCTGGACGCCTGGGATCGCGGCATCAGCAGCAAGCGCGCCCATTCGACACCCGACCCGGACGCGGAACCGCCCGGTCCGAATCCGAATCCGGACGATGTCCCACCGCCGGCGCGCGCGCCGGTGCAGGAGCCGACCTTGCCCGAACCGCCGATCAAGGCGCAGGCTGGACTGGCGGTGTAGTCAGTCCCGGGCTCGGGTCGGGTTCGGCGCGCCCGGTTTGGCGTCCTCGCCCGCGTGGTTTGCGGAAGCGGGCAACGGCGGGATCTGGCGGATGATTTCCTCGGTTTCCTTCTGGGCCGGGGTTTTCTCCCCGCTGCCGATGTCGGCTTCGTCGAGCAGGGGACGTACCGTTGCTGGCTGGTTCGACTGGTTCATGCGGCTCTCCTGGATGCGGTGATGCGATCGCTCGATCGTAGCAGTGTGGCGCGACTGCTGGCGCGCAATAAGAATTGAACAATTGTTGTTGCTTGTTTTCTATAAAAATTGCCTCGTGTGTCGGCCGTCACATTGCGGGTTTTCATACGCTTTCTATAATCAGTCATCAGGTCTTCTAATTGTTCCGGGAGAGCGTCATGGGCAATTCATTACACAACAAAATCTACCTCGGCCGCAGCTCGGTGCTCGGCTCGCGCGGGATGCGGGCGGTGCTCACTGTCGGCGCGGCGCTGGGCCTCGGCCTGCTGTGGATCGCGCTTCGCGGCGTGAAATAGGCGTCCGGCGCGATTGCCGGTTGCCGTTGGCGGCATGCGCGGTTACCATGGCGCCACAAAATGGCAAACATGGAAAGCGGCAATGAAGAACGAGAAATTGACAACGGATGAATATGACGCGCTCGGCCACGTCGAGCGCGGCGCCGCGCACGACAAGGTGAACGCCTGTGTCGGGCGCAACGCCAAGCGTCTGTCGGGCCTGAAGATGATCCAGTACGGGCGCGACGGCCGGCTTGCGCTGACGGACAAGGGACAGCAGGTATTGTTCCTGCGCCGCTGCATCAGCGGCCTGCGCGCGGTGGCGGCCGATCCGGCGGCGCCGCTCGACGCCGATGTCGCCGTTTTCCTCGGCAAGAAGTCGCACATCGCGCAGCGCGAGGCGGGCGGGTTCGATGTGACCGACAAGGGCCGCGAGTCGCTGGCCGATATCGAGGCGCAGGAAAAACAGAAATGATGGACGTAAAAAAGGCTATGTCACCGCTAAGTGTTGAAAGTTTTAGCCGTCGTCCCACATTAGCGGTGACATAGCTTAAAAAAACCGGGCGGATGCCCGGTTTTTTTTGCCCGGCCGCGTGCCCGGCGTGCTAATTGACCAGCGGTGCGAACCCGTCGGCGCCGATCTCCATCTCGGTGACGTCGCCATACTTGGCCGCGATCTTCCGAATCGCGTCCGCTTTCCCGATCAGCACCATTTGCAGGTTTTTGCGCGGGAGTGCCGGTCCACCTGCAGGCGCGGAAACGCCGCTTGCGCGCGCCGGGATGGCGGGCGCGGGGCAGCTGGGTATGGCGATGGAAATCGGCATGGGCAGGACAAGGCGGGCCGGCGGCCCCGGCGCGGCGCCTTAGTGGCGGCGGCGGTTCGGGTACACCAGGGTGCGGATCGCCACTTCGGCCGGGACGTTCATGGCCGAGAGGAATTCGGCGGCGCGTTGCAGGCCCACCGTGGGGATCGAGGCGATCGCCTGGTTGACCACGTCGCGGGTGCGGAAATCGGTGCGCGGGTGTTTGATATCGTGCCGGTTAAGCGGTGCGCGGGGGCTGGTCATGTCGTTTCTCTTGGAATTTTCAGGTTGTGGACCACGCTTGACGTCTCTGGCGGATCGTTTTGCATTGTGCAAAGATGATAAACCATATTCGTTTAATGATGTCGATTTGGCTACGACATTTTTGCAATTTTCGCCTCAGGCGAGCGCCGGGTCGTCCATCGCCTCGAGCAGCGGCAGGCGGCGCTGCTGGCGCAGCAGTTGCTCGAACTCGGCGGCCGGCAGCGGGCGGCTGAAATAGTAGCCCTGCATCTCGTCGCAGCCGTGGCGCCGCAGGTAATCGAGCTGTTCTCCGGTTTCGACGCCCTCGGCGATCACTGCCAGCTTCAGGTTGTGCGCCAGCGCGATGATCGAGGCGACGATCGCCGCGTCGTTCGAGTCGCGCGTGATCTCGGCCACGAACGAGCGGTCGATCTTGAGCACGTCGATCGGGAAGCGCGACAGGTACGACAGGCTCGAGTAGCCGGTGCCGAAGTCGTCGATCGACAGGTTCACGCCGAGCGCCTTCATGCCGTGCAGCAGCTCGACGGCAAGCGTGACGTCGCTCATGAACAGGCTTTCGGTCAGTTCGATTTCGAGGCAGGCCGGGGGCAGGGCGGTCTCGGCCAGCACGCTGCGGATCTCCTCGATCAGGTTGGGGGCGCCGAACTGGCGCGCCGACAGGTTCACCGCCACCCGCAGCTTGCCCAGCCCGGCCTGCTGCCAGGCCTGGTTCTGCAGGCAGGCCGCGCGCATCACCCAGGCCCCGATCTGCACGATCAGCCCGGTTTCCTCGGCCACCCCGATGAAGCGGCTCGGCGCCACCATGCCCATTTCCGGATGCTGCCAGCGGATCAGCGCTTCCATCCCGACGATCGCGCCGCTGGCCAGGTCGACCTGCGGCTGGTAGTGCAGCACGAATTCGTCGCGTTCGAGCGCGTTGCGCAGCGCGCTTTCGATGCGCACCCGTTCCAGCGCCTCCTCGTTCATGGCCGGGGTGTAGAACTGGAAGTTGTTGCGGCCCAGTTTCTTGGCGCGGTACATGGCGATGTCGGCGTGCTCGATCAGGCTCTCGGCCGGCGCCCCGTCGGTCGGGTACACCGCCACGCCGATGCTGCAGGTGACGAAAAATTCCTTGCTGCCCAACATGACCGGCTGCGCCACCGAATCCATCAGGCGCTGCACGATGTCGGCCGACAGCTTCTGGTCTTCGTGCTCGGTGAGGATCACCACGAATTCGTCGCCCGACAGGCGCGCCACGGTGTCGGTGTCGCGCAGCGCCGAGCGCAGCCGCGCCGCCACCGTCATCAGCAGCACGTCGCCGGCCTTGTGGCCCATGCTGTCGTTGACGAACTTGAAGCGGTCCAGGTCGATCAGCATGACCCACACCGGATGGGCGCAGCGTATCGAATAGGCGATCGCCTGGCCGAGCCGGTCCTGCAGCAGGCTGCGGTTGGGCAGGCCGGTCAGCACGTCGTGCTGGGCCACGTGCTGGATGCGCTGCTCGGACAGCTTGCGCGCGGTGATGTCGGTGCCGGTGCCGCGGTAGCCGGTGAAACGGCCATGCTCGTCGAACAGCGGCTCGCCGTTGACGCAGAACCAGCGCGCGCCGCCGTGGTCGTCGACCATCGCGTATTCGAGGTCGGAAATGCGCTGGTGCGCGGCGGTTTCGGCGATGTGGGCCCGGCCCCATTCGGTGTCGGCCATGCCGGGCACGGTTTCCCAGCGCGTCTTGCCGAGCAGGCGCTCGGACGCCACCCCGGACTTTTCGCCGAAGCCGCCGGTAATGGCGGTGAAGCGGAACTGGTCATCCTGCTCCCAGTACCAGTCGGACGACATCGACACCAGCTGGCGGAAGCGCTGCTCGCTTTCCTGCAGCGCCTTTTCGGTGTGCTTGCGGTCGATGACGTCGTGGATCAGGCGCTGGTTCGACAATTCGAGGTCGGCGGTGCGTTCCTGCACCAGCCGCTCGACCCGGCGCGAACGCTGCACCACCGCCTGCACCAGCGCGCTCATGAGCAAGGTCAGCAGGGCGCCGCCGACCAGCACCAGCAGCGAGCCGAGGTGCTCTTCGAGGAACGGGCGCGGCGCCGCCGCCACCTCGATGCGCCAGGGCTGGCCGGCGACGTCGAGCTTGCTCACCAGGCCTGGCTGCGGCTCCAGCGCAAGCCACAGGCGCAGCCTGGCGATCAACGAGCGCGCGGCCTCGGCCGCCGGGGTCGGGGCCGCCCGCCCGGCGCTCTGGAACACCGGCAGCGGCTTGCCGTCGGCGCCGTTCGCGTACACCGCCAGGCGGATGCCGTCGTCGACCAGCAGCTCGTTGCTGGCGAGGATTTTCTGCACCAGGTCGCCGGGACGGATGATGGCCGCGGTGTCGCCGATCAGCGCCGCGCGCCGCTCGGCCGCGCTGCCCAGCGCGGCATGCTGGCGGTACACGGGCATGATCACCAGGAAGCCGTTCTGCGGGTGTGGCTCGCCCACCAGCCCGATCACGCCGGTGGCGCTGGCCCGTCCGCGCTCGACGGCGCGCGCCAGGGTGGCCATGATCTCGACAGTGTCGCTGACGTCGAGGCCGAAAGCGATCTGGTTGCCGGCCAGCGGTTCGAGGAAATCGACCACGTGATAGCGTGCGCGGCGCCGCGCCCGAACCGGGCTGCCGCCGGACAGCTCGGTCACCACGGCGCCGGGGCGCACCCGCTGCAAGTCCGCTTCCAGCCCGGCCCGCTCGGCGGCGCTGACCTGGCGGTGGAAATTAAAGGCGGTGATGAACGGATAGCGCTGCAGCAGCGGCGTGGTGAAATCATGGAACTGGCGGCGCGTGACCGGCTCGACGGTGGCGAACAGCTGGTTGATCACCTGCACCACTTCGACCGCCTCGTCCAGGCCCTGGCTAATGGCCGCGACGCGGATCCCGGCGCGCTGCTCGAAGCCCAGCTTCATCTTGTCGTACTCGAGATGGCTGACCGCGATGAACAGCACGGCGGTCGCGGCCAGTCCGCTGCCCAGCGTGAGGGCGGTGGCGACGGAGAGCGAGAACGGCAGGCGACGCGGCATGTCCCGGGATTTTTCTGTTGGTGGCGAGGAAGCCAAGGCCGGCTCCTTCATTGAGACGGTAGTGTGTCACAACATTGTTGAAATTCGCAAATAAATTGTTCGATAGCAACAAAACAGGCGCAAGCTGTTGTCGCTAGGAACAATCCTGGCGCAGTGCCAGATAGCCGACCAGGACCCGCACCAGCAGTCGGTTGAGCACGCCGAGGCCGAGGCCATGGCGGCGCGCCATCCAGCGCTGCACCCGCTGGGCGCGGCCGCGCGGCGGCGCCGGCTGCAACGACGCCTTGACGGCAAACAGGATGCGGTTGTTGCCGGCCACCTTGTCGAGCCAGCAGACCTGGCCGCCGAACATCAGGCGCAGCCGCCCCAGCATGGCCGGGAACAAGGGGTCGTAGCTGAAGATGTTGGCCACCAGCACGCCGTCGTGGCGCAGCGCGCGCCGGCAGTCGGCGTAGAAGCGCGAGCTGCCGAGCGCGGGCGGCAGGCCGGCCTGGTCGAAGCCGTCGACCACCAGCACGTCGACGCTGTCGGACGCGCCAGCCAGCCAGGCGGCGGCGTCGGCATGGATCACGCTGAAGCGCGCATCGTCCGGCGGCACGCAGAACTGGTCGCGCAGCGCGATCACGTCGGCGCGCAGTTCGAGCACGCTGATCTTGGCCTGCGGAAAGTGGCGGTAGCAGAACTTGGCGAGCGAGCCGCCGCCCAGCCCGACCATCAGGATGTGGCGCGGGCGCGGCACGAACAGCGCAAAGCACATCATCGCGCGCGAATAGGCCAGCACCAGCGCGCTCGGGCGCGACAGGCGCATCTCGCTTTGCACATTGCCCGGCATGAATTCGAGCGTGCGCAGGTCGCCGCGGGTGCAGACCAGCGGCGGCGGGCAGGGGACTGGTTGGGGCGCCATGGCGCGAGTATACGCGAAGCCCCGGGGCCGGGCAGCTTGTTGCGCGGCATGGGTTTCTGATAAGCTGGCCCATCGCTCACGGAGATCCCATGTTCTTAGACCATCCCAGCATTACCGCAACCAACAGCCTGACCGAACCGGACCGCCTCGAGCGGCTCAGCCGGGTCTACGGTTACGTGATGGCGCTGGCCGATAACGGCGCCGCCGGGCGTTTCATCGAAAAGGTCAGCCAGATCCACGACCACAAGGGCACCCTGATCGTGTTCTGGGGCGAGCTGCCGAGCGATGCCGAAAAAGCCTATTTCGTCCAGGCCTGGGCCAGCAAGATAGGCGACGGCAGCGGCAACGTCGAACACGAAATCTAGGCGCCGCCAGGATGGACATCACCACCATGCTGTTCGCGCTGGCGCTTGGCAACCTGTCGCTGTGCGCCGCGCTGTTCTTCTTCGATTACGAGCGCAAGAAGGCGCTCACGCTGTCGACCTGGGCGATTGCCAAGCAATGCCAGGCGGCCGCCTGGCTGCTGCTGTATTTCCGCGCCAGCGGCGTGGTGCCCGACCCGGTCTCGATCCCGCTCGGCTACTCGATCCTGTTCGTCGGCGTCGCGCTCGAGGCCGGCGCGCTGTGGGAAGCGGCCGAGCGGCCGCTGTGGCGCCGCCTCACGCTGTGGCTGCTGATCGTGTCGATCGGGCTGTTCGTGGCCAGCTATGCGATCGACGAGACCGGGCTGCGCACGGTCGCCAGTTCGCTGATCCTGGGCGCTTTCTACCTGTCCGGCGCGGCCGCGCTGGCGCTCGGCTGGCGCGCAGCGAGCATGCTGCGCCGCTTCCTGGTGATCGCCACCGCGCTGCTGGCGCTGCTGGTGGCCGCGCGCGGCGTGCTGGTGCTGGCCATGCCCGGCGGCTGGGGCTGGATCAGCAACACCTTGCTGCAGCTGTGGTCCTCGGCCGCGTTCTACCTGCTGATGCTGCTCAACGGCTTCGGCTACCTGCTGCTCTCGCGCGAGCAGGTGCAGCAGGAGCTCGAGCGGCTGGCGGTGGTCGACGCGCTGACCGACGTGGCGAACCGGCGCGGCTTGTTCATCGCGCTGGCGCCATGGCTGGCGCTGGCGCGCCGGCCCGGGGTGCCGACCGCGCTGGTGCTGTTCGAGCTCGATCAGTTCAAGCGCATCAACGACAGCTACGGCCACCCGGCCGGCGACACGGCGCTGCGCGCGGTGGTCGAGGTGTGCAAGCAGCAGCTGCGCGACAGCGACCAGCTGGGGCGCCTGGTGGGCGTCGAATTCGCGATCCTGCTGCCGCGCACCGGGCTGCCCGAGGCGGCCATGGTGGCCGAACGGATGCGCGCCGCGATCGAGGCCAACCCGGTCAAGAGCGAGCGCGCGATGATCGGCATGACCGCCAGCTTCGGCGTGACCACCATCCGCGCCGACGACAGCACCATCAGCCTGTTCAAGCGCGCCGACGATGCGCTGCAGGCGGCCAAGGCGGCCGGGCGCAACCAGGTGGCCGAGGCGGCGCTGCCGACTGCGCCGCAAGCGTAGCCAGGGGCCGCGCACGTCATCGGCGTGTCATGCAACAGCGCTATTGTGGTACGATTTTCAGCGCTGGAGCCGTCATGACAACGATTGAGGAAGAAGCTGGTATGTATGCTGCGGTCGATTTGGGTTCCAACAGCTTTCGCCTCCACATAGGCAAGCATGACGGCGAGGCGATCCGGGTCGTCAAGAGCATGCGCGAACCGATCCGGCTCGGCGCGGGCCTGGACGCCTGCGGCAACCTGACCGAGGCGGCGATGCAGTCGGCGCTGGCCTGCCTGCGCACCTTCAGCGCCACCCTGGCCGGCTACCGGCTCGAAGCGGTACGCGTGGTCGGCACCGCCGCCTTGCGGCTGGCGCGCAACGCCGCGACCTTCCTGCCCGCCGCCGAACAAGCCATCGGCTATCCGATCGAAATCATCTCCGGCGAAGAAGAGGGCCGCCTGATCTACATGGGCGTGGCGAATGCGCTGGCCACCCCTGGCGAGCGGCGGCTGGTGCTCGACATCGGCGGCGGTTCGACCGAACTGATACTCGGGCGCGGGCTCGACATCGAGCGGGTCGAGTCGTTCAGCGTCGGCACCGTCAAGCAAAGCCTGGCGTTCTTCGTGGGCGGGCGCATCGATGCGGCCTCGTTCGAGGCGGCCATCCTGTCCGCGCGCAGCCATTTCGAGGACGGCGCGCCGCCATACCATCCGCAATACTGGCGCACCGCCTACGGTTCGTCCGGCACCATCCGCGCGCTGGCCGAGATCATCTCGCGCAACAAGCTTGGCGACGGCCTGCTGACGCCGGGCGCGCTCGAGGCGCTCAAGCGCCGCTTCATCGAATTCGGCCAGGTCGAGCGGATCGACCTGCCGGGCCTGCGCCCGGACCGCGCCAGCACCATCATCGGCGGGCTGGCGATCCTGATCGCGCTGGTCGGCGAACTGGGAATCGAAGTGCTGGTGCCGGTCGAGGCAGGACTGCGCATGGGCGTGATGTGGGACCTGTATGCGCGCTCGATGAAGCGCGACCGGCGCGAGGATTCGGTGCGCGTGCTGGCCGAAAAATTCCACGTCGACCAGGCCCGGGCCAACCGGGTGGCGCAGGAATCGGCGGCGCTGTACGTCCAGCTCAAGCCGGCCGGCGACGCCTATTCCAAGCTGCTGTACTGGAGCGCGCTGCTGCACGAGGTGGGGATGGTGGTGTCGCAGACCGGCTATCACAAGCATGCCGCCTACATGATCGAGAACGCCGACCTGCCGGGCTTCACCGCGCGCGAGCAGAAGGCGATGGCCAGGCTGATCGTGGCCCAGAAGGGCAACCTGCGCAAGATCGGCGACGCGCTGGCCGAACCCGATTTCGCCAAGGCGGTGCTGGCGCTGCGGCTGGCGATCCTGCTGATGCATGCGCGTATCGAGGCCGATTTCGGCGAACTGAAACTGCGCATGAAGAACCGGATCGAGCTCGATATCAAGCGCGGCTGGGTGGCGCACCATCCAACCGTGTCGTACTGGATCGAGAAAGAACAGGAATGGTGGGACGAGGTCGGGGTGGACTTCAGCGTGAAGACCAATCCCTAGTGTCCTGAGTTGCTGGTTGGTAGACAAATAAAATGCGGCGAAATCGGCCCGGGACAAGGCAGTAACGGGTCGATTCTCGCCATATTTGCTCAACCAACCAGCAACTCGGGACACCAGGCCGCTCCGGCGCGCGCGGGCCGGTCCGCCTTGCGCGGAAAATTACTTAATGGTATATATTGTTTACCTTATTAACGGAGGAGCGAAGAATGCGCAAGCCTGCAGCCGCAACAAAAACAACAACCGCCGCACCGGCCAAGCCGGCTGCTACTCCAGCCAGGCCAGCTGCAAAGGCAGTTGCCAAGCCCGCCGCGAAGGCGGTGGCAAAGCCGGCGGCGAAGCCAGTCGCCAGGCCGGCCGTGAAGGTCCCCGCCACGCCGGTTGCGAAAGCGGCGCCGAAAAAAGTCGCCAAGAAAGCGGCGCCGCAGGCGGCGGTCGAAGCGGTCAGGGAGAAAGGGCGCAAGGCCAAGCTGGTGCGCGACAGCTTCACCATGCCGGAACACGAGTACGAGGTGCTCGGCCAAGTGAAGAAGGCATGCCTGAAGGCGGGCATCGACATCAAGAAGAGCGAATTGCTGCGGATCGGGGTTGCGCTGATCAGCCAGCTGGACCTGGCCACGCTGCAGAACGTGCTGGCCAGCTTGCCGCAGCTGAAGACCGGTCGTCCGAAGAAGGCCTGAAGGGGGAGATAAGGTGAGAATCTAATTAGCATTCTCGCAAGAAGAACGGCGGCCGTCAGGGTCTGGGACGGCGCCGGCCCCTAGTGCATAGAAGCGTTCGCCAGCTCTTTCAGGTCGCGAATGCTCATGTCCGATTTCTCGTGCATGCGCAGCAAGATGGTCGCGCCCACCGCCAGCTTGCGGTGGCGGATCTTGCTGATGATCGGCGGTTGCACCTCGAGAACCCGGCACAGTTCCGCGTCATTCTTGAGGTTCAACTTTTCGATCAGGGTGTCGAGCAGCTTGTTCGGCACGAAACTCGAAGGTTCGAGTGCCCGGGCGCGATTCATCGCCTCGATCATTTCCATTTTCTTTTGCCGGACGTTCATCTACTCCTCCATGGGTGCATTTTCGGTTGGCAGGCTGATCGGCAGTATGCAATTGCAGTCCAATTGTTACATTTGGAGATATTTTATGCAAATCGGGTTAGTTGTGATAATACTACGCGAACAGTAGGTGGGCACTATTTCATGGAAATATAGCGATAAAGATATGGTTTCAGAGGCCTTTTGGCGACAGATTCAGGCCTGAACGTGTCAATACGAGGATTTTGTCGGCTTTCGCGGCGGCAGCGTGGGAGTGGGTGACCATGATCGCACTGGCGCCGTTCGCCTTGATTTCGCTGCGCAGCAGTTCGAGCACGCTGTCGGCGGTTTCCGGATCGAGGTTGCCGGTCGGCTCATCGGCCAGCACCAGGGCCGGCCGGTGCGCCAGCGCGCGCGCGATCGCCACCCGCTGCATTTCGCCGCCCGACAACTGGCGCGGGAAATCCTGGCCGCGCCCGGCCAGTCCGACCGCCGCCAGCATCTCGGCCGCGCGCCCGGCGCCGGCGTGATTCAGCAGCAGCGGCAGCGCCACATTCTGCAGCAAGGTAAGGTGCGGCAGCACGTGGAACGCCTGGAAGATGAAACCCATGCGGGTGCGCCGCAGGCGGGTCGCCGCATCGTCGTCCAGCGCCGACATCGGCTGGCCGTCGACCAGCACCTGGCCCCTGTCGGGCGCATCGAGCCCGGCCACCAGGTTCAGCAGGGTCGACTTGCCGACCCCGGATTCGCCCATGATCGCGACGAATTCGCCGGCCTTGAAACGGTGCGACAGGCCGCCCAGCACGACGCGCCCGCCGTAGGATTTGTGAAGGTCGCGCAGTTCGAGCATGGCGGCCCTAGCGGGTCAGCGCGCGGCGCAGCGCGAAGCTGACCGCATCGACCAGCGCCACCAGCACCAGCATGCAGAGCACCACCGTGGCCGCCTCCTGCATCTGGAACAGCGACAGGTGGTACTTGAGCATCTGGCCCAGGCCGCCGGCGCCGACCACGCCCAGTACCGCCGCGGCGCGGATGTTGTTCTCCCAGCGGTACAGCGTGTACGACAGCATTTGCGGCAACGTTTGCGGCAAGGTCGCGTAGAAAAACGTCGTCAGCGGCGCCGCGCCGTTGGTGCGCAGGGTCTGTTCGGGCAGCGGTTCGGCGTTTTCCAGCGCGTCGGCGAACAGGCGCCCGAGCACGCCGCTGGTGTGCGCGGCCAGCGCCAGCGTGCCGGCGAACGGCCCCAGGCCGGCGGCCACCAGCAGCAGCGAGGCCCACACCAGTTCGGGTATCGAGCGCAGCACGTTGAGCACGCCGCGCGCCAGCGCGCGCGGCAGGCGGCCGAAACGGCCTGCCGCGGGCAGCGCCAGCGCGAGGCCGCCGAGCACCGCCAGCAGGGTGCCGAGCGCCGACATCGACAGCGTCTCGGCGGTCGCGTTCAGGCACTTCAGCAGGAACGGCGTGGACAGCTCGGGCGGCGCGAAACCGCCCAGAAATTCGGCGCTGGTGGCCACCGCCTCGGCGCTGAAGAACGCCGACAGCTGCAGCGGCAGCGACGCGAAGCTGGCCGCCACCAGAGCGGCCAGCGCGAGCACCAGCAGCCAGGTCGAGGCCGACCTTGGCGGCGCCGCCGGCATTCGGGGGGCGCTCATCCGAGCCTCCGGCGCAGCAGCTTCGAGACCACGTCGGCCAGCGCCACCAGCAGCACGAACATGATCAGCATGGTCGAGACCTCGCCGCCGGCCATCATCCGGGTCGACTCGTCCATGCGCTGGCCGAGGCCGCCGGCGCCGACGAAGCCCATCACGGCCGAGCCGCGGATCGCGCACTCCCAGCGGTACACCGTGTACGACACCAGTTCGGACGCCGACTCCGGCAGGGCGCCGTACAGCAGCGCCGGCAGGCGCCCGCTGCCGTTGGCCAGCAGGATGTCGGTCGCATGCGCGTCGGACGACTCGAGGATTTCGGCATACACCTTGCCCAGCATGCCGCAGTAGCTGAGGGCGATCGCCAGCACGCCGGCGGTGGGGCCGAGGCCGACCACGCGCACGAACAGCAGCGCCCACACCAGCTCTGGCACGCTGCGCAGCAGCACCAGGATCCAGCGCACGCCCTGGCGCAGCAGGCGCGAGCCGATCCGCATGCGGCCGGTGCCGAGGCGCGAAATCGACAGCCGTTCGGTAACGATCAGGGTGGCCGGAATCGCGCCGAGCAGCGCGAGTGACAGGCCGGCGGTGGCGATCGCCACGGTCTGCCAGGTTTCGCGCAGCACCATGGCGAGGAACTCGGGCGAGTGCGCCGGCTTGAGGAAGTCGGCCAGGAAGCGCCCAGCCGCGCCGAGGCTCTGCATGTCGAACAGCAGCCAGGGCTTGAATTCGCTGAACACCAGCGCCGGCCACAGGATGGCCAGGCCGACGATGGTCGCGCTGACGCGGGTGCGCCATGCCGGGTCGGCAGGAATGCGGTGGGGACTGGCCATGCGCTTAGAAACAGGCGCCGACCGCGAGGCGTTCCGGCGTTTCGTGGTGCAGCGGGACGGCGGCGCTGGCCGCTTCGTTCTGGTACAGCGCGGCGATCATCGCGTCGGTGACCTGCGCGCGCGGCGCGTCGAACACGATGCGGCCGTCGCGCAGGCCGACGATGCGGGCGAAATTGGCGCGCGCGATATCGACCTGGTGGAGGCTGCAAATGAGGGTGGCGTTGCGGGTCGCTGCTTCCTGCTGCAAGGTGGTCAGGGTCAGCTGCGCGAGCGCCGGATCGAGCGCCGACAACGGCTCGTCGACCAGGAAGGCCTGGGCCGACGACAGCAGCAGGCGCGCCAGGCCGCAGCGCTGGCGCTCGCCGCCGGACAGGCGGTCGACCCGCGCGTACAGCTTGTCGCCCAGCCCGAAGCGCAGCAGCGCGCCATAGGCCGCTTCGGGAGCGGCCGGCTTCACCAGCGAAACCAGCGCCTGCCACAGGGTCCACTGCGGCAGGCGCGCCGCCAGCACCGCGGTCACCACCCGCTGGCGCGGCGGCAGCGGCGGCGTTTGCGGCGCCAGGCACTGGCGCGCGCGCAGCTTGTGGCGCTGCTGGTCCGGCAGCGCCCAGGGGTCCTGGCCGAAGGCGCGGAAAGTGCCGCCGGACGGCCGCTGCGCGCACGCCAGGGTCGCCAGCAGGGTGGTCTTGCCGGCGCCCGACGGACCGATGATGGCCAGCTGCTCGCCCTGCGCCACCACCAGGTCGATGTCGTGCAGCGCCGGTGCGCCGCCGACCGAACCAAGGTGGCGCACGGTGAGTTTCTCGAGCTGGTAAGTGGTCATGGCGATGCGGCGATTACTTCAGCAGGCCCGCGCTGTGGGCAGCTTTTTCAATCGCGCCGTAGTTCTCGGCCTTGGTCGGGATGAACTTGCTGGCGCGCTGCAGGTCGAGGATTTCCTTGCCTTCGGGCGTGGATTTGTCGAGCGCGAGGAAGGCGTCGGCCAGCTTCTTCTGCAGCGCCGGGTTCATGTCCGAGCGCACGCTCCAGTTGTAGTCGTAGTAGCCGGGGGTGGTGTAGAACACCCGCACCAGCTTCGGATCGACCTTGTTCTCGGCGACCAGCTTTTCCCACACCGAGATGTTCAGCGCGCCGGCATCGACCTTGCCGCCGGCCACCGATGCCACCGTCGCGTCGTGCGCGCCCGAGAAGGCGATGCGTTTCAGGTCGCTGTCCGGATTGACCTTGGCGGCCAGCAGGTAGGAGCGCGGCATCAGGTGGCCCGAGGTCGACGATTCGGACCCGAACGACAGCGTCTTGCCCTTCAGGTCTTCGAGCTTGTTGATGTCCTTGTGGGTGGTGATGAACACCGAACGGAATTTCTCGTCCTCGGCGCGCTGCACCAGCGGCGTGACCTGTCCCTTGCTGCGCGCATTGGCCTGGACGAAGGTGAAGCCGCCGAACCAGACCATGTCGATCTTCTTGTTGACCAGGCCTTCGACCGAGGCCGCGTAATCGGTCACCGGCGTGAATTCGACCTTCAGTCCGGTCGCCTTGGCCAGGTAGTCGCCGAGCGGCTTGAACTTGCGCTGCAGTTCGGTCGGCGCCTCGTCCGGGATCGCCGAAACGCGCAGCACGCCAGGCGTGTTCTGGGCGGCGACGGTGGCGCAAGCGAACATCAGGCCGGCGGCAGCGGTGGCGCCGAGGATCGATTTCAGGCTGCGGATGGCGGAAAAGTGGCGCATAAGCCCTTTCGGTACGGTCGGTGGTTGGAACCAGGCATGCGGCCGCGGTACGGTTTACGTCCGCAGGCGCAGAAAAATTGGATATTCAGCTATCATAACAAAAACACAGCCTTCCTTTCAGCCCGCTCGATTGTGCGCCGTCGTGGTGCGAATGATAAACCCTATGCCGACGTCCTGCCTGACCGAATCGAACCGTCCCCATGCCAGCGCGGCGGTACTTGCCGAGCTGGACGCGGGCCTGCGCGCCGACAAGCCGTGCATCTCGCCCAAGTTCCTGTATGACGCGCTCGGATCGCGCCTGTTCGAGGCGATCTGCGAATTGCCCGAGTATTATCCGACCCGCACCGAAGCGTCGATTTTCGCGCGCCACGGCGCCGAGATGGCGCGCGCGATCGGCCCCGGCAGCACCCTGATCGACCTCGGCGCAGGCAACTGCGCCAAGGCCGCCAAGCTGTTTGCGCTCTTGCATCCGGCCCAGTACGTGGCGATCGATATCTCCGCCGATTTCCTGCGCGAATCGATCGAGCGGCTGCAGCAACGCTTTCCCCACATCGAAATGAGCGGGCTCGGACTCGATTTTTCCAGCACGCTCGAGCTGCCCGGGATCGTGCGCCAGGAAAAGCGGCTGTTCTTCTATCCCGGTTCCTCGATCGGCAATTTTGCCCCGGACGACGCGCGCGCCTTCCTGCGCCGCGTGCGCGGCGAGTGCGACGCCGGCGGCGGGCTGCTGATCGGGATCGACCTGGTCAAGGACAGCGCCACGCTCGACGCCGCGTATGACGATGCGCTCGGCGTCACCGCCGCCTTCAACCTGAACATGCTGCGCCACGTGAACCACCTGGCGGGCGCCGATTTCGACGTGCGCCAGTGGCGCCATCGCGGCCGTTACAACGGCGCCGAAAGCCGGATCGAGATGCACCTCGAAGCGCGCGAGGCGCTCACCGTCAACTGGCATGGCGGCATGCGCCAGTTCGCCGCCGGCCAGAGCATCCATACCGAGAACAGCTACAAGTACCGCCAAAGCGCGGCGCTCGGCCTGCTCGAGCAATCCGGGTTCCACGCCGCGCGGGTGTGGACCGATCCGGCAGGCTGGTTCGCGGTCATCCACGCGCGCGCGCTTCCCGCCTGAGATGAAGCCGACCAACGAGTTCACCTGGCGCCGCCACTATGAGAGCGTGCGCAAGCGAACGTTGATGCTGGCCGAGCCGCTGTCGGACGAGGACTGCGGCGCCCAGTCGATGCCCGACGCCAGTCCCGTCAAGTGGCACCTGGCGCATACGACCTGGTTCTTCGAGACCTTCGTCCTCGAGCGGCTCGAAGCGCAGTTCCAGCCGTTCCACCCGGCCTTCCGGGTACTGTTCAATTCCTATTACAACGGCATCGGCGAGCGCCACCCGCGCGCCAGGCGGGGGCTGCTGACGCGCCCTTCGATGCAGGAAGTGCGCGCCTACCGCGCCAATGTCGACGCGCGCATATGCCGCCTGCTGGCCGGGGCGGCCGACAACGAAGAACTGGCCGCGCTGATCGAGCTCGGTATGCAGCATGAGCAGCAGCACCAGGAACTGATCCTCACCGACGTCAGGCACCTGCTGGCGCAAAGCGCGCTGTACCCGGCGTATGGGCCCGAGGCGGCGCCGGCGCAGGACGCGGCGGCGCCGGGATGGATCGATTTCGCGGGCGGGCTGGTCGAGATCGGCCACCACGGCGACGGCTTCTGCTTCGACAACGAGCTGCCGCGCCATCGGCAATACGTGCAGCCGTTCGCGCTCGCCTCTCGATTGGTGACAAACGGCGAGTACCTCGAATTCGTCGAGGCGGGCGGCTATCGCGATCCGGCCCTGTGGCTGTCCGAAGGCTGGGACCAGGTCGGCGCGCTGGCGCTGGCGCACCCGCTGTACTGGCAGCGCGACGAAGCCGGCCTTTGGCGCGAATTCACATTGCACGGGCTGCGGCCGCTGGAGCTTTCCCGTCCCGCCGCCAGCCTGTCGCTGTACGAGGCGGACGCCTACGCCCACTGGCGCGGCGCGCGCCTGCCGACCGAAGCCGAATGGGAAGTGGCCGCGCGCAGCCTCGACCAGCCGCACGGCGCGGGCCTGCGCCAGATGTTCGGCCATTGCTGGCAATGGACCAGCAGCAGCTACGCGCCGTATCCCGGCTACGCCGCGGCGCCGGGCGCGCTGGGCGAATACAACGGGAAATTCATGCTCAACCAGTATGTGCTGCGCGGCTCCTCGTCCGCCACGCCGCCCGGGCATTCGCGCGCCAGCTACCGCAATTTTTTTCCGGCCGCGGCGCGCTGGCAATTCACCGGCATCAGACTGGCCAAATGACTTCCGTTCACCTGCCGCACATCGACCTCCTGAACCGCCGCGCCAACGCCTACATCCTCGCCCATCCGCTGGGGTTCGCGTGGCAGGTGCTGAAAGGCTTCCGCGCCAACCAGGGCCTGCTGCTGGCCGGCGCCGTCGCGTACTATGCCTTGCTGTCGATCGTGCCGTTCCTGATGCTGGTGGTGGTGGCGCTGTCGCACTTCATCGACCAGGCCGAATTGCTGGAAACCTTGAAGCGCTATCTGGAATGGCTGGTGCCGGGCCAGTCGGCCTCGATCGCCGCCGAGGTGGCCCACTTCCTCGAAAACCGCGACCTGATCACCTGGGTGCTCGGCGCCACCATGCTGTTTTTCAGTTCGCTCGCTTTCACGGTGCTGGAGAACGCGATGAGCGTGATCTTCATCCACCGGGTGGCGATCCGGCGCCGCCACTTCCTGGTCTCGGCGATCCTGCCGTACTGCTACATCCTGGCGCTCGGCGCCGGCGTGCTGCTGGTCACGCTGGTGGCCGGCTCGCTGCAGGTGATGGGGCAGGAAAGCGTGCGCCTGTTCGGCTACAACTGGTCGCTCGGCGGCGTCTCCGGGGTGCTGCTGTACCTGCTCGGCCTTGGCGGCGAGATCCTGGTGCTCACCTCGATCTACCTGGTGATGCCGGTCGGCCGCCTGTCGCTGGCGCACGCGCTGATCGGCGGGGTCACTGCGGCGCTGTTGTGGGAGCTCGCGCGGCGCGTGCTGGTCTGGTATTTTTCCACCCTGTCGCAGGTGAACGTGGTGTACGGTTCGATGACGACCGCGATCGTGGTCATGTTCAGCCTGGAAATCGGCGCCACCTTGCTGTTGCTGGGCGCGCAAGTGATTTCCGAATACGAGCGGGTGGGGCAGGGCAAGGAAGACGAGGAACCGAAGCCGCTGCGGACCGATTCGCAGAAATAATTTGCTGCGCTGCACAAAACCGTGCTACACTTCGTTTTGTGCTGCAGTCCGCTTGCGAACCGCAGCACGCCCCGGGCTGTGCGCCTCGATAGCGGCATGTGTAATGCTGCGATTCGTAGACAGTCGCAACAGACCGGGTTTGTAATTCCGAATACGTTGGTCGATTTACACATCAGCGCACCACGCAGATAGCATGGGCGCTCGAGACACGATTAAAGCATTGGTAATACATTGGAACAGAGCTCGCTTCGGTGAGCTTTTTTTTCGTCTGTTGCCGGCCTCAGAACAGCGTTTCCATGTCCAGGTGGGTGCCGCACAGGGCGCCGTCGTAGCCTGGCAGGGTGGCCAGTGCAGCCTTGAAGCCATCGCTGGCCATCGCCTCCTGGGCAGCGCCGAGCATGGGCGTCGCCAACGCTTTTTTCTCGCACGCCAGAAAATATTGTTCGCCAATGATGGGGATGAAATCGAGGTCGAAGCGGCGCGCGGCCGTCTCGACCCCGAAGCTCACGTCCGCCATCGCGCTGGCCACGTAGGCGGCGACCGCCGCATGGGTAAATTCCGCGCTTTCATAGCCCGCGATGGCGGAACGCTCGATGCCCTGGCTCGCCAGCAGCAGCTCGAGCAGCACGCGCGTGCCCGATCCCTGCTGGCGATTCACGAACCGTACGCCGGGCCGCACCAGGTCGGCCAGTCCCGTGATCTGCTTGGGATTTCCCTTTGGAACGAACAGCCCCTGCATGCGGTAGGCGAGGTGGATCAGCGCATGCTGTTTTGGATTCAGCCATGCGCGGTATTTCGCCGCCGCCGCCGGTTCGAATTCACCGACCGGCAGGTGGAAGCCGGCCAATTCGCACTCGCCCCGCGCCAGCGCGGCGACCGCCTCCGTGCTGCCGCGGTATTTCACATCGACGACCATGCCTTGCGCCTGCAGCTGGGCCACCAGCGCCGCCACCGCGAAGCCGTGCGAAGCGGTCACCCGCAGCGCCTGGGCCGGCTCGCTCAACACGCTGGCAAGTTCCTGCTGCAGTTCGGAGGCCAGGCTGTCGAGCGTCGGCGTCAGGCGCGCGCGGATGCGCTTGTCGGCCCAGATCAGCTTTTCCGCCAGCGGCGAGAGCAGCGTGCCTTGTCCGCGCACCTTGTGCACCAGTTGCGCGCCGAACTGCTGGTTGAACTGCTCCAGCAGTCCCCACGCATGGCGGTACGACATCCCGGACGCGGTTGCGGCCTTGCTGATGCTGCCGGTATCGGCCACCGCAGCGAGCAAACCGAGCAGTGCGGGCAGGGCGGTGGGCGTGCCGGCGCCATCGCGCAGCACCCAGTCCGGACGGATCTCGACTTTAATCATATGCAAAATCTTTCATATTGATGCGGATTTTTTAAGGTGTTAGCCTTCGCGAATCGCCCGCCAATCTCATTTATATATGTTCACAAGAACATATGCAAGCGGACATTTCAAGAACGGAGACCCTATGAACCAGCGCGCTACCGATCCGGCGGCCTTGACCGAGCAGGTCCGTGAAATCCTCGTCCGCGGGGGCGGCGCACAGGACCAACTGCTGCCGGTCCTGCACGCCATTCAGGACCTGGCCGGCTTCATTGCGCCGGAATCGCTCGGCCAGATCGCCGCGGCGTTCAACCTGTCGCGCGCCGAGGTCCATGGCGTGGTGACCTTCTACCATTACTTCCGCAGCGCGCCGCCGGCCCGCCACACGATCCAGCTGTGCTGCGCCGAGGCATGCCAGAGCATGGGCGCCGACGCGTTGCTGGCGCACGCCGAACAGGCGCTCGGCTGCCGCCTGCACGGGCGCAGCGCGGATGGCCAGTTCGCGCTCGAGCCGGTGTACTGCCTCGGCCAGTGCGCCACGGCGCCGGCGCTCATGGCCGGCGACGCCGTGCATGCGCGCGTCAGTGCGCCGCGGTTCGATGCCATCGTCGCCAGGCTGAAGGAGGCCGCATGAGCGCGCGCATCTTCGTGCCTTGCGATTCGACCGCGCTGGCGCTGGGCGCCGATGATGTCGCCGCCGCCATCGCCGCCGAAGCGGCGCGGCGCGGCGTCGAGGTGGCGATCGTGCGCAACGGCACCCGCGGCATGCTGTGGCTCGAGCCGCTGGTCGAAGTCGAGACCCCGGCGGGGCGAGTCGGCTTCGGCCCGGTCGACGCCGCCGACGTCGGCGCGCTGTTCGATGCCGGCTTCCACCTGGGGCGCGGCACGCACCCGCTGGCGGCGGGGCTGGTCGAACAGATTCCCTATCTGGCGAAACAGGACCGCCTGACCTTCGCGCGCAGCGGCGTCATCGACCCGGCCTCGCTGGACGACTACCAGGCGCACGGCGGCTACCGCGGCCTGCGCAATGCGTTGGCGATGGAGCCGGCGGCGATCGTCGCCGCCGTCACCGCGTCCGGCTTGCGCGGCCGCGGCGGCGCCGCTTTCCCCACGGGGATCAAGTGGAACACGGTGCTGAACGCCGCCGGCGCGCAAAAATACATCGTCTGCAACGCCGACGAAGGCGACTCGGGCACCTTCGCCGACCGCATCGTCATGGAAGGCGATCCATTTGTCCTGATCGAAGGGATGACGATCGCCGCCATCGCGGTCGGCGCCACCCGCGGCTACATCTACGTGCGCAGCGAGTACCCGCATGCGATCGCCACGCTGAACCGGGCGATCGCCAGCGCCGGCGCGCACGGCTGCCTGGGCGCGAACGTGCTCGGTTCCGGCCGCCGCTTCGAGCTCGAAGTGCGCAAGGGCGCAGGCGCCTACATCTGCGGCGAGGAGACGGCGCTGCTCGAAAGTATCGAAGGCAAGCGCGGCGTGGTGCGCGCCAAGCCGCCGCTGCCGGCGCTGGCCGGCCTGTTCGGCCAACCGACCGTGATCAACAACGTGCTGTCGCTGGCCGCCGTCCCGCTCATCCTCGACAAGGGCGCGGCCTGGTACCACGACTATGGCATGGGCCGTTCGCGCGGCACGCTGGCGGTGCAGCTGGCCGGGAACATCCGGCGCGGCGGCCTGATCGAGCTGGCCTTCGGCGCCACCTTGCGCGAAATCCTGTACGACTACGGCGGCGGCGCCGCGTCGGGCCGGCCGATCAAAGCGGTGCAGGTGGGCGGCCCGCTCGGCGCCTACCTGCCCGAATCGCAGTGGGATACCCCGCTCGACTACGAAGCGTTCGCCGCCTTGTGGGCGGTGCTGGGCCACGGCGGCATCGTGGTGCACGACGACAGCGCCGACATGGCCAAACTGGCGCGCTACGCGATGCAATTTTGCGCGGTCGAATCGTGCGGCAAGTGCACCCCATGCCGGATCGGCTCGACCCGCGGGGTGGAGGTGATCGACAAGATCCGCGCCGGCGAGCGCCGCCCGCAGCAGATCATCCTGCTGCGCGACCTGTGCGACACCATGCTCAACGGCTCGCTGTGCGCGATGGGCGGCATGACGCCGTACCCGGTGCTGTCGGCGCTGAACCATTTTCCGCAAGACTTCGCTCAGGAGGCATCGACATGATCGAAACCATTATCAGCCGCGACCTGGGAACACCGGCCAGCGTGGCCACCGAATTGATCACGCTGCAGATCGACGGCTACAGCGTGACGGTGCCCGTGGGGACTTCCGTGATGCGCGCGGCCGCCGAGAATGCCATCAACATCCCCAAGCTGTGCGCGACCGACAGCCTGGAGCCGTTCGGCTCCTGCCGCCTGTGCCTGGTCGAGATCGAAGGCCGGCGCGGCTATCCCGCCTCCTGCACCACGCCGGCCGAAGCGGGCATGGTGGTGCGCACCCAGTCGTCCAGGCTGCAGGAAGTGCGCAAGGGCGTGATGGAGCTGTACATCTCGGACCATCCGCTCGATTGCCTGACCTGTCCGGCGAACGGCAACTGCGAGCTGCAGGACATGGCCGGCGTGACCGGCCTGCGCGAGGTGCGCTACGGAATGGACGGCGCCAACCACCTGCAGCTCAAGAAGGACGAATCGAATCCGTACTTCACCTTCGATTCGGCCAAGTGCATCGTGTGCAACCGCTGCGTGCGCGCCTGCGAGGAAACCCAGGGCAGCTTCGCGCTGACCATTTCGGGACGCGGCTTCGAGGCGCGCGTGTCGGCCGGCCAGGACCAGCCGTTCATGGAATCGGAATGCGTATCGTGCGGCGCCTGCGTGGAAGCCTGCCCGACCGCGACCTTGCAGGAAAAATCGATCATCTGGCTCGGCCAGGCCGAACGCAGCGTCACCACCACCTGCGCCTACTGCGGGGTCGGCTGTTCGCTCAAGGCCGAGATGAAGGGCAACGAGGTGGTGCGCATGGTGCCGGCCAAGGACGGCAAGGCCAACCAAGGCCATGCCTGCGTCAAGGGGCGCTTCGCGTGGGGCTACGCCACCCACAAGGACCGCATCACCAAGCCGATGATCCGCACCAGGATCACCGACCCGTGGAAGGAAGTGTCGTGGGACGAGGCGCTCGATTACGCCGCGTCCGAATTCAAGCGCATCCAGGCCAAACACGGGCGCGATGCGATCGGCGGCATCGTCTCCTCGCGCTGCACCAACGAAGAGGGCTACCTGGTGCAAAAGCTGGTGCGCGCCGCCTTCGGCAACAACAACGTCGACACCTGCGCGCGGGTGTGCCATTCGCCCACCGGCTATGGCCTGAAACAGACGCTTGGCGAGTCGGCCGGCACCCAGACCTTCAAATCGGTCGAGAAATCCGACGTGATCCTGGTGATCGGCGCCAATCCGACCGACGGCCATCCGGTGTTCGCCTCGCGCATGAAAAAACGCCTGCGCCAGGGCGCCAAACTGATCGTGATCGATCCGCGCAAGATCGACCTGGTCAGGTCGCCGCACGTGCGCGCCGACTACCACCTGCAGCTGCGCCCGGGCAGCAATGTCGCCATGCTCAGCGCGCTGGCGCACGTGATCGTCACCGAGGGCCTGCTGGCCGAGGCCTTCATCGCCGAGCGCTGCGACGACCGCGCCTTCGCGCAGTGGCGCGAGTTCGTGGCGCAGCCGGCCAATTCGCCCGAGCAGATGGAAGCGGTGACCGGCGTCGCGCCGCAGCTGGTGCGCGATGCGGCGCGCTTGTTCGCCACCGGCGGCAACGGCGCCATCTACTACGGGCTGGGGGTGACCGAGCATGCGCAGGGCTCGACCACGGTGATGGGGATCGCCAACCTCGCCATGGCGACCGGGAACGTCGGGCGCGAAGGCGTCGGCGTCAATCCGCTGCGCGGCCAGAACAACGTGCAGGGCTCGTGCGACATCGGCTCCTTTCCGCATGAGCTGCCGGGTTACCGCCACGTTTCCGATTCGACCGTCCGCGCCGAGTTCGAGGCGGCGTGGGGCGTCGAGCTGCAGTCCGAGCCGGGCCTGCGGATCCCGAACATGTTCGATGCGGCGCTTGACGGCAGCTTCATGGGCCTGTACTGNNCTCGAAGCGATGGAATGCATCGTGGTGCAGGACATTTTCCTCAACGAGACGGCCAAGTATGCCCACGTGCTGCTGCCCGGTTCCTCGTTCCTGGAAAAGGACGGCACCTTCACCAACGCCGAGCGGCGCATCTCGCGGGTGCGCAAGGTGATGCCGCCGAAGGCCGGCTACGCCGACTGGGAAGTGACGGTGCAGCTGTCGAACCGGCTCGGCTACCCGATGCACTACCAGCACCCGTCCGAGATCATGGACGAAATCGCGCGCCTGACCCCGACCTTCCAGGGCGTCAGCTACGCCAGGCTGGAAAAGCTGGGCAGCATCCAGTGGCCCTGCAACGACGATGCGCCGGACGGCACGCCGACCATGCATATCGACCAGTTCGTGCGCGGCAAGGGCCGTTTCATGATCACGCAGTATGTAGCTACCGACGAAAAGGTGACGCGCATGTACCCGCTGATCCTGACCACCGGGCGCATCCTCTCGCAGTACAACGTGGGCGCCCAGACCCGGCGCACCGAGAACGTGCGCTGGCACGCCGAGGACCGGCTCGAGATCCATCCGCACGATGCGCAGGAGCGCGGCATCAAGGAGGGCGAATGGGTCGGCATCCGGAGCCGCGCCGGCGAGACCGTGCTGCGCGCGCAGGTCACCGAACGGATGCAGCCTGGCGTGGTGTACACCACGTTCCACTTTCCGGAATCGGGCGCCAACGTGATCACCACGGACAATTCGGACTGGGCCACCAACTGCCCGGAGTACAAGGTCACGGCGGTGCAGGTGATGCCGGTGCGGCAGCAGTCCGAGTGGCAGATCGAGTATGCGCGTTTCAACGCGACGCAGCTCGGCCTGGCGGAAGCGGAGGCGTCGCAGCTGGCGCCGGGCGCATGAGCTGCGCGCCCGACGAACGCTTGGCCGCGCCGACCAGCCGCCGGCTGGTCGCCCGCGTGCGAGCCGGCCAATGGAGCCACGCCGACGACCAACTGGCCGAGGAGGTGCCGGTCGCGCTCGAATATAATGGCATCTCGCACGCGGTCATGATGGCCACGCCGTCCGACCTGAACGAGTTCGCGCTGGGATTTTCCCTGAGCGAAGGGATCATCGGTTCGGCGCGCGAGTTCTATGGCGCCGAGATCACGCCGGGGCCGGCCGGCATCACCGTGCACATCGAGATCGCGGGCGCCGCGTTCGCCGGGCTCAAGGACCGGCGCCGGAATATGTCGGGCCGCACCGGCTGCGGTTTGTGCGGGGTCGACAGCCTGTCCCAGGTGCTGCGCCCGCTGCCCTGGCTGGCGCCGGGCCGGGCGCTGTCGGCGCGCGCTATCCGGCGGGCGCTGGCCGGGCTCAAGGCGCTGCAGCCGCTCAACCGCATCACCGGCGCGACCCATGCCGCGCTGTGGTGCGACAGCGCCGGGATTGCCGGCAGCGTATTCGAAGACGTCGGGCGCCACAACGCGCTCGACAAGCTGATCGGCCGCAGGGCGCTTGCGCGCGCCGGCGACGGGTTCGCCCTGATCACCAGCCGCGCCAGCGTGGAAATGGTGCAAAAGGCCGCCACGGTGGGCATCAACGCGCTGGTGGCCATTTCGGCGCCCACCGCGCTGGCCGCGCGCACCGCCCAGGAATGCGGCATGACCCTGGTCGCCTTTGCGCGCGGCGACGATTTCGTCGCCTACGCGCACGGCGTCAACATCGTATTGGACTGAACCATGAAAATCGTTAACCTGGTCACCATGGCCAACCAGATCGGGACGTTCTTCCAGTCGTACCCGGACCAGGCCGAGGCGTCGAGCGAGATCGCCGGCCACCTGCAGCGCTTCTGGGCGCCGCGCATGCGCAGCCAGTTGCTGCAGCACGTCGACCAGCAGCAGGGAGCCGGCCTCGATCCGCTGGTGCTGCGTTCGATCGCCGCCCATCGCGCGCAGCTCACGCCGGCGGCGCCCGTTTCGCCGCAGTGGTAAAGTCGGTGTAATTTCCCACCTCCAGCGCACCCATGAAAAACTTCCGCGGCATCGTATTCGACTTGTATGGCACCTTGTATGACGTCCACTCGGTGGCGGGGATCTGCGAGCAGGCGTTTCCCGGCAGGGGCGCGGCGATCTCGCAGCTGTGGCGCCAGAAGCAGCTGGAGTACACCTGGCTGCGCAGCCTGATGGAGCGTTACGTGAACTTCGAAACGCTCACCGACGACGCGCTGCGCTTCACCTGCGCCGCGCTCGGCCTCACGCTGGAGGACGATATGGCGCGCGCGCTGGGCGACCTGTACCTGCGGCTGGAACCGCATCCCGAGGTGGCCGAAGCGCTGCACCGGCTGAAGGATGCCGGCGTGCCGCTGGGGATCATCTCGAACGGCTCGCACAAGTCGATCGCGCAGGTGGTGAACAATTCGAGCATGGGCTGGGCGTTCGATGAGCTGATCAGCGTGGAGGATGTGCAGGTGTTCAAGCCGCATCCGAAGGTGTACGAGCTGGCCGAACGGCGCATGGGGCATCCGCGCGAGCAGATCCTGTTCGTGTCGGCGAACGGCTGGGACGCGAGCGCGGCCGGTTTGTTCGGATTTCCGGTGTGCTGGGTCAACCGCAACCTCGGNNGCGGCCAGCAAGCCCAGCGCCATGCCGGCGCTGAGCGCCACGCTGACGTCGGACACGCCGTAGAAGCTCCAGCGGAAGCCGCTGATCAGGTAGACGACGGGATTGAACAACGCCACCTTCTGCCAGAACGGCGGCAGCATGCTGAGCGAGTAGAAGCTGCCGCCCAGGAATGACAACGGGGTAATTACCAGCAGCGGCACGATCTGCACCTTTTCGAAGCCATCGGCCCAGATGCCGATGATGAACCCGAGCAGGCTGAAGGCGACTGCGGTGAGCACCAGGAAAATCAGCATCCAGACCGGATGGACGATCTCGAAGTCGACGAACAAGCGCGCCGTCGCCAGGATCAGCAAGCCGAGGATCACCGACTTGCTGGCGGCGGCGCCGACGTAGCCGAGCACGATCTCCACGGCCGAAATCGGCGCCGAAAGGATTTCGTAGATGGTGCCGGAAAACTTCGGCATGTAGATCCCGAACGAGGCATTGGCCACGCTCTGTGTCATCAGCGACATCATGATCAGGCCGGGCACGATGAAGGCGCCGTACGGCACGCCGTCGACCTGCACCATGCGCGAGCCGATCGCCGCGCCGAACACGACGAAATACAGGGACGTGGAAATGACCGGCGAGGCGATACTTTGCATCAGCGTGCGCCAGGTGCGCGCCATCTCGAAGCGGTACAGCGCGCGGATCGCGTAGATGTTCATCGCTGCACCCCCACCAGGTCGACGAAAATGTCCTCGAGCGAGCTTTGGCTCGACTGCAGGTCCTTGAAATCGATCCCGTGCTCGCCTAACTGGCGCAGCAGGTCGGCGATACCGGTCTGCCGGGCGTGCGCATCGAAGGTAAACACCAACTCGTTGCCATCGGCCGAAAGCGCCAGCGCCTGCTCCGCCAGCGCCGCGGGGATCTGTGCCAGCGGCCGTTGCAGGTGAAGCGTCAACTGTTTCTTGCCCAGTTTTTCCATCAGCGCCGCCTTGTCCTCCACCAGGATGATTTCGCCGTTCCTGATCACCCCGATGCGGTCCGCCATTTCCTCCGCTTCCTCGATGTAGTGGGTCGTGAGGATGATCGTCACACCCTGTTCGCGCAAGGCGCGAACCATGTCCCACATGTCGCGCCGCAGCACCACGTCGACGCCGGCGGTCGGTTCGTCGAGGAACAGGATCTGCGGCTCGTGCGACAGGGCCTTGGCGATCATCACGCGGCGCTTCATGCCGCCCGACAGCGTCATGATGCGCGCGTCCTTCTTGTTCCACAGCGACAGCTCGCGCAGCAGTTTTTCGATGTGGGCGGGGTTCGCCGGTTTGCCGAAAATGCCGCGGCTCAGGCTGACCGTGTCCCAGACGCTTTCGAACGCATCGGTGGCAAGCTCCTGCGGCACCAGGCCGATCTTCGAGCGCGCCGCGCGATAGTCGGTGACGACATCGTGGCCGTCGGCCAGGATGGTGCCGGAACTGGGGTTGACGATGCCGCAGATGGCATTGATCAAAGTGGTCTTGCCGGCGCCATTCGGACCGAGAAGTGCAAAAATCTCCCCTTTGCGTATTTCCAGGTCGACCGCCTTGAGGGCCTGGAAGCCGGATGCATACACTTTCGAGAGCTGCTGGACTGAGATGATCGCTTGCATGCGCTTCCTCACCGAGGTTTTTGATGAGGTCGATTGTAGTGCGGATTGGCGTGCGAGGGGGCAGACGCCGGTGCGCCAACTCAACCGGGGTCAGACCGGGGTCAGACCTAGGTCTGACCCCGGTCTGAAGCGGCATTAGGGTCTGCCCCCTCGCGAGCGATGCAGGTGATCAAGCCGCAATCGCCGCTGGCGCGCTCTCAACCAGCGCGAGCTGCCGGTTCACCGCACTCAAGACAGCCTTGAACGATGCCGTCACGATATTGCTGTCGATCCCCGCGCCGAACAAGGTCGGCCCGTTCGCCAGGCGCAGCTCCACATAACAGGCAGCGCGCGCATTGGCGCCCGAGCCGATCGAGTGCTCGTGGTAATCCATCAGCCTGATATCCAAGCCCAGCGCATTGACGAACGCGTCGATCGGGCCGTTGCCGCCGCCTTGCAGCGCCATCGCGGCGTTCCGGTGGGTCAGCGCAATGTCGATCTGCACCGGCTCGTCGCTGGTGGTGTCTTCCACCATCTTGTGCGATCCGTAGGCGTACGGCGACTCCTGGTCGAAGTACTCGCGGCAGAAGATCTCGTGGATGTCGCTGGCGGCGATCTCGCGCCCGCTGGCGTCGGCCACCGCCTGCACCGCGCGGGAAAATTCGATCTGCAAGCGGCGCGGCAGCTGCAAGCCGTATTCCTGCTCGAGCAAGTACGCCATGCCGCCCTTGCCGGACTGGCTGTTTACGCGGATCACCGCATCGTAGCTGCGGCCAAGGTCGGCCGGGTCGATCGGCAGGTACGGCACCTCCCAGATCGCATCCGGCTGCTGCCTGGCGAAGCCTTTCTTGATCGCATCCTGGTGCGAACCGGAAAACGCGGTGAACACCAGGTCGCCCGCATACGGATGGCGCGGATGCACCGGCAACTGGTTGCATTCCTCGACCACCTGGCGCACCGCGTCGATGTCGGAAAAGTCGAGGCCCGGGTGCACGCCCTGGGTGTACAGGTTCATCGCCAAGGTCACCAGATCGACGTTGCCGGTGCGCTCGCCATTGCCGAACAGGCAGCCTTCGACCCGGTCGGCGCCGGCCATCACGGCCAGTTCGGCCGACGCCACCGCGGTGCCGCGGTCGTTGTGAGGATGGACGCTGATGATCACCGAATCGCGCCGCGCGAGGTTGCGCGACATCCATTCGATCTGGTCGGCATACACGTTCGGCGTGCTGCACTCCACCGTCGACGGCAGGTTGAAGATGATCTTGTTCTGCGGCGTCGGCTGCCATGCCGCGCTGACCGCGTTGCAGATATCGCGCGAGAAATCGAGCTCCGTGGTCGAGAACGACTCCGGCGAATACTCGAAGCCCCATTCGGTCTGCGGGTGCTGCGCGACCAGCTGCTTGACCAGATTGGTGCCGCTGACCGCGATCTGGGTGATCTCTTCACGCGTCATGTTGAACACCACGCGGCGGAACACCGGGGCGACCGAGTTGTAGAGGTGCACGATGGCGCGCTTGGCGCCGGCCGCCGATTCCACCGTGCGGCGGATCAGCTCATCGCGCGACTGGGTCAGCACGATGATCGTCACGTCGTCCGGGATGCGGTTTTCAATGACCAGCTTGCGCACGAAATCGAAGTCGGTCTGCGAGGCGGACGGAAAGCCCACCTCGATTTCCTTCAGGCCGATCTTGACCAGCATCTCGAAGAAACGCAGCTTCTTTTCCGGGCTCATCGGCTCGATCAGGGCCTGGTTGCCGTCGCGCAGGTCGGTGCTCATCCAGATCGGCGGGCGCGTGATGGTGTTGTCCGGCCAGGTGCGGTCGGTCAGGTTCACTGCTGGGAAAGGGCGGTATTTGGCTGCCGGGTTTTGCAACATCATGGGGTGCTCCTGGATTCGAAAGGGGGAAGGCCCGGTGGGGCGCGCTGTGGCGGAAGGCTGCCGGGCGGCCACGTTACGCTAGGCCAGGCAACCGATCGGTAGCAGTAGCAGTAGGGCAAGCACACGCGCGCCACGGGCCAGCGCTGGCTGGGTGCGGACTGCGAACATGGCGGATCGAGGGGTAGAGAACATCTGGTCGAACTTTCCTGGGTTTTACAACTTCGCCGGGCTGGGGGCCGGGCGGCGCACTGCGGCTGAATTAAGCGCGTGCAACTGGTAGCGTCGCTAGCGATAGCGCGCCGGCGAGCAGTAGGGAAGTGGACAGATGCAATGAGGAAGACATGGACTTACTGTACTGGACGGNNCCGCATGCCCCACAACATCAGCTTGATTACGACTTTCGCCGCCGCGCTCGGATTTGGACTGTTGTTCGGGATGCTGGCGCTTCGCCTGCGCCTGCCCGCGCTGGTGGGCTACCTCGCCGCCGGCGTGCTGATCGGCCCGGCAACGCCCGGCTTCGTCGCCGATGTCGCAATTTCGGCGCAGCTGGCCGAAATCGGCGTGATGCTGCTGATGTTCGGGGTGGGACTGCACTTCTCGATCAAGGACCTGATGGACGTCAGGCGCATCGCGCTGCCGGGGGCGATCCTGCAGATCGCCGTGGCCACCGCGATGGGTGTCGGGCTGGCCCATTGGTGGGGCTGGAGCATCGGCGCCGGCCTGGTGTTCGGGCTGGCGCTGTCGGTCGCCAGCACCGTGGTGCTGCTGCGCGCGCTGGAAGACCGCGGCATCCTCGATTCGATCAACGGCCGCATCGCGGTCGGCTGGCTGGTGGTCGAGGACCTGGTCACCGTGCTGGTGCTGGTGCTGCTGCCGGCGGTGGCGGGCTCGCTCGGCGGTAGCGGCGGCGAGTCCGGCGCGGCGTTGTGGAAGACGCTGGCCATCACCTTCGGCCAGGTCGGCGCGTTCGTCGCGTTCATGCTGATCGTCGGGCGCAAGCTGTTTCCGTGGCTGTTGTGGCGGGTCGCCAAAACCGGCTCGCGCGAAATGTTCACGCTGTGCGTGATCGCCGCCGCAGTCGGCATTGCCTACGGTTCGTCCGAGATCTTCGGCGTGTCGTTCGCGCTCGGCGCGTTCTTCGCCGGCATGGTGCTGCGCGAGTCGGAACTGAGCCACCGCGCCGCCCAGGAATCGCTGCCGCTGCGCGATGCGTTCTCGGTGCTGTTTTTCGTCTCGGTCGGCATGCTGTTCGACCCGATGGTGGTGGTGCAAAGCCCATGGCAGCTGCTGGCGGTGGTGGCCGTGATCATCTTCGGCAAGTCGCTGGCGGCGTTCGCGCTGGTGCTGCTGTTGCGCTATCCCCTCAACACGGCGCTGACGGTGTCGGCCAGCCTGGCGCAGATCGGCGAATTCTCGTTCATCCTGGCCGGCATGGGAATGCAGTTGAAGCTGCTGCCGGCCGAAGGCCAGAGCCTGATCCTGGCCGGCGCCATCATTTCGATCGCCGTCAATCCGCTGCTGTTCAAGGCGATCGAACCGCTGCAGCAGTGGATCCGGGCGCGCTCGGACCTGGCGCGCAAGCTGGAGCGGCGCGAGGATCCGCTGGCCGAACTGCCGATGAGCACCGACCATGCCAAGCTAAGCGGGCAGGTGGTGCTGGTCGGGTATGGCAGGGTGGGTCGGCGCATCGCGCGGGAGCTGAGCAGCCACGGCGTGCATTTCGTGGTGGCGGAACAGAACCGCGAACTGGTCGAGGAACTGCGCAGGGAGGGCGTGCCGGCGGTGGCCGGCGACGCCGGCGAACCGGCGGTGCTGATCCAGGCCCATATCGCCAGGGCGCACCTGCTGGTGGTGGCGACGCCGGACACGTTTCGCGTGCGCGCCATGATCGAGACCGCGCGCGCGCTCAATCCGGCCATCCTGACGGTGGTGCGCACGCACAGCGAAAGCGAGGCAGAACTGCTGCGAAACGAGCACGCCGGCAAGGTGTTCCTGGGCGAGCATGAGCTGGCGAACAGCATGGCGCATTATGTGTTGAACAGCCTGCGCAAGGACGAGGCNNGACCGGGTAGGCCAGGAAGGCAGGGCGGCGAGTGCAAGTGGCACCGCGCCCGGCCTTCCACCGGACTATCATGGCCTGATCTGTCCGCGAATCTCGCCATCGGGATAGGCCGTGCTATGGACGTTGAAGTAGTAATTCCCGGCACGCAGAGTGGCCAGCTGCGCTTCGCTCAGCGTTGCCGCAGTACTCCAGGCACCGCTGCCGGCATACGATTCCGTCATCGGAAAAATAATCGGGCCGCTTACGCCAACGGCTCCCTCATGGATATGCGCCATCGTGCCCACGATCCCGGAGGTCGTGACCGCCGCTGTCATCGAGCGCGTTGCGGTGACTACCGTGAGCGTGCCGTTGCCAGTGGCCGAACTGGGGATGGGCGGCGCCTCGTCGCTCCCCCTCAAGGTTGCGCTGTACTGCTCGCTCGTCGCCGGCGGCGGTGTGGTTGCCGGTGGCGGCATGGTGGCCGGTGGAGAATCGGTCGCGGCAGTGCCGCCGTAGTCGCTGCTTCCGCCGCAGGAAGCGAGCACTGCAAAAGCGAACACCGGCAGAACACGTATGAAGGTGAAGTAACGAAGTTTCATGACACGCCTCTCGATCTGGTTTGAAAAGATGTGGACAACGCTTTGCCCCAACAGCAAGCTTATCCGCAGGCAATCACTGTGTGACGGGGGTTCAGAATTCTGAAACGGCAGCTTCACATGCCGTTAATGCGGTTGCTCTCGCAGATGGTTCACGTTCGCGCGCAAAATAGCGGACCTCGGATTCCGGAGACGGGCATTGAGCTGTTGACGGAGAATCGGCGATGGGCGAGGCGGAAGGCGCACCGGCCTGCTCCGCTTAAAAGGAATACGCTGCGCTGAGGGCCAGTGCGCGCGGCGCGCGCCCATTGCGGCGCTCGGCACCCGGGCCGACACCCGCACTGCCGAGCCAGGCCAGCTGGACGTTGACGGCGCCGGCATCGATGCCGATGGCCAGCCGCATGTCGATGCGGTCGCGTGCGCTGGCCGTTGGCCCGCGCACGCCATGCAAGGCACCGATGTGACCGATCAGCTTGATGCGTTCGCGCAGCGCATAGAAACCGTTCAGTTCGCCGTACGCCACGCGCCCGCCGTAGCCGTAGTATGCGGGCGCGAAGTACACCCGGCCGCTGACGCGGTCGGACGCGACGCCGGCGTAAAACTCGCGGTAGTTGTACTCGGGTGCATGCAAGAAGGCGCTGCTGCTGGCGCCTGCCTCCCAGCTCAAGCCCGACGCCAGCCGGCGCGCGTAACCGCCATAGGCGATCAGCTTGGTGACGCCCGAACGCGCGCCCAAGGTCAGGCGAGATGCGGCGAATGCGCCTGCATACCAGCCTTGCGCCGCATCGTAGGCCAGGCTCAGCTGCGGCGCCATGCGACCGTCGCTGAGAGACATGCCACGCACGCTGTATTCCGAAGCGAGCGATACGCTGGCGTTGGCTTGTGCTTGCGCCCCGTGCCCGGCCAGCGTTCCGGCGAACAACAACGCGACGCCCACGCCACGGCGCACGCGCCTGGCGCGGCCTAGGGTTCGCTGATTTTCATCGCGGCAGTTGGGGGACATGAACAGGCGCACGCTCCGGTGATGCGCGCGATGGTCGCGCAAGCATCGATGTTACCAGCTTGCGCCACGGTTTCCATCGAACCGGTCCTGTGCGGCGGCGGGGCGGGGTGGTGCACCGTCAGGAGGTCGCGCCGCAGTTGCGCCGCGCTCGCCGCAGGGCGCAGCTGCGCCACCAGCGCCGCCAGTCCGGCGACGTGCGCGGCCGCATATGACGGCCCGGAGACCAGGCCCCAGCGCGCGCCGGGCATGGTGGTCGGAATGTCGACGCCCGGCGCCAGCAGCGCATCGGCGGGTGCGGGCGGATGCCCATTGCTTGCCATCGATACCGCGATGACCCCCGGATGCGATGCAGGAAAGCCGCCGTCGGCGCGTTGCGGATCGACCGCGCCGACCACCGCCATGCCGCGCACCGCAGCCACGTCGAGCAGCGTTTCCAGCAACTTGTCGGCCGGCCCGCTCAGGCTCAGGTTGATGATGTTCGCCCGGTTCATGATGGCGAAATTGAGCGCCTTGGCGAGCGTAAAGCTGCTGCAGCGCGTCGCTCCCGCGCTGCCTTGCCAGCAGGCGCGCAAAGCCAGCAGGTGCGCGTCGGGAGCGATCCCGGCGATGCCGGCGCCATTGCCGGCGCGCGCGGCGATGATGCCGGCGATGGCGGTGCCGTGCGCCTCCGCGCCATCGGGCGTGGCGCCGACGAAATTCTCGCGCAGCCGAATTTGCCCGGCCAGGTCGGGATGGCCGGGGTCGATCCCGCTGTCGATGACGGCAACCCGAACCGCGCGGCCGGTGCTTGCCTTGTGCAACTGGGCGATGCGCCAGTATTTCGCCGCCGGCTGGACGGCATACAGCGGATCGCCGCCATCGAGTCCGTGAAACAGGTGCAGCGGCTGCGCCCATGCCACGCGCGGATCGCGCGACAGCGCCTCCAGCACGCGCTCGAGCGGGACATCGCGGTCCTGTTCCATCAGGTAGCAGTCGATCCCGATGACCGGCATCGGCCAGTCGTCCACCACTTTCAGGCCATGGATGCGCGCCAGTTCCCGGGCCGCGCGGCGCCGGGCGGCGCGGCCGCTGTCGTTGGGATAGCGGCCCGAGTAGGCAGTGTCCGGATGGAAATGCGGCGGCGGCAAGCGCAGCATTACCAGTAGCTGGCGCGAGGCGGCGGCTTCTGCCTGTCCGCCGGCGCCGGCGGGCGAGGCCGACTCCGGGCCTGCGCCCGCCGGCAACGCCGCGCACAGGGCCAGCAGGCCGGCGGCGACGATGGTTTTCATGGAGGGCTTCCGGCCGCGAGCGGCTGCGCGAGCGTCACCGCGGGTTCCGCGCGCAGGCGGGCCAGCGCCGCCGGCGCCTGCGATGCGGGGAGGGCGAGTACGTAGGCATCCGTGACGGTGGGGCCGTCGACCACGCGCGCGCCATTCGCTTGCAGGATGCGGCGCATCTCCCGCTCGGTGGTGGCCGGCTTGAACACGACCAGGAGGTTGCCCGCCGCGCCCGCCGCAGGGCCCATGGCGCGATAGTCGCCCGCGTCCCCACCGGAGCGGGCCAGCATGATAGCCAGTAGCCCGATGGCGGCCAGTTGGGCCACCGCCGTCCACCTCAGCCACGCACTGTTGGCGGCGTTCGCCTTGCGCCAGCGCGCCAACACTCCGAAACGCGGCGCCTGCCGCCCCAGCCGCGGCAGCAAGCCGGCGAAGGCGCGGTCGGCGTCGCACCCGGGGTCGGCCGCAAGCGCCGCGCGCAACTGGCGCTGGAAGTCGAGTTCGGCCTGGCATTGAGCGCAGGCCTGCAAATGGGGTTGGATCATCGCGCGCTCGGCGCTGTCGAGCGTGCCGGCCAGCAACCAGGGCAGCAGTTGCTGCACCGTCTCGTGCGACACCGGCCCGGGATTGACGAAATGGCTTTTCATTGGTGTGCCTCCAGTTGGCCGGCGAGTAAGAGCTTGAGGCGGCGACGCGCATGGAACATGCGGGTTTTAACGGTGTTTACGGGGCAATTCAAGATCTCGGCAATGTCGGCATAACCCATTTCGTGGAGATAGGTCAGATTGACCACCGCGCGCTGCGCCGCCGGCAAATCATCGAGGGCGGCGCCGACCGCGCGCTGCAAGCGCTGCTGGGTCAGCTCATGCTCCGGTTCGCATCGGGCGTCGCCCGCGAACAGCTCGAGATCGACGTCCACCGGTTCGTCGAGCGTCTTGATGGCCTTGCACGCCTTGCGATACGCAATCGCGAATATCCAGGTCGACACCTTGCACGTGCCATCGAAAGTCCACGCCTTTTGCCAGACCACCAGCATGGTGTCGTTGACGATCTCCTCGATCAGTTGCGCGCAGCGCGTCATTCCGTTCAGAAAGCGCGTCAGGCGCGGAAAATAGCCCCGATACAATGCTTCGAACGCATGCCTGTCCCCCTCCGCGATCAGGCCGATCAGCCTGGAATCGCTCTCATTGGCGACACTTGCGCTGGCGGCCCGAATTCCTGCGCCGCTGCTCCCGCCGTGCATTGCGCTTCCCTCCCTCCCTGGTCTGGCGTTAATGCCGCCTGCGCCTTGAATGGTTCAATCGCCCCTCCAGTATGCCACTGCGGCTGCGGGGGGCGAACATCGACGCTGTCCTGGAAAAATGCGGACGGTTCGGGAGTCATGACGGGTCAGTCGAAGTAGTTCAGGCCCAGTGCGCCTTTGACTTCCGACAGCGTGCGGGCCGCAGCTTCGCGCGCCTTCTCGGTGCCGCGCCGCAGCACGTTGAGCATTTCGCCGCGATCCTTTGCCAGCCGCTCGCGCTCGGCGCGGATCGGGGCGATCACTTCCTGCAGGCGCTCGTTGAGCATGCGCTTGAGCACGCTGTCGCCGAGGCCGCCGCGGCGGTAGTGCGCCTTCAGCTCGTCGAGCCTGGCGGTATCGGTCTCGAACACATCCAGGAACGCGAACACGACGTTGCCTTCGACCTGGCCCGGGTCGTCCACCCGCAGGTGGTTGGGGTCGGTGTACATCATCTTGATCGCCTTGTTGATCTGGTCCGGGCTGGCGCCGAGCGCGATCGAATTGCCGAGCGACTTGCTCATCTTCGCCTTGCCGTCGATGCCGGGCAGGCGGGTGACCGCCGACAGCACCGCCTTGCACTCGACCAGCACCTGGCGATCGACCGTGGCGTTGAACTTGCGCACCAGCTCGTTGGTTTGCTCGATCATCGGCAGCTGGTCGTCGCCGACCGGCACCAAGGTGGCCTTGAACGCGGTGATGTCGGCGGCCTGGCTGACCGGGTAGACCAGGAAGCCGGCCGGGATGTCGCGCTCGAAGCCGCGGTGGATGATTTCCTGCTTGATGGTGGGATTGCGCTCGAGGCGCGCCACGGTGACCAGGTTCATCAGGTACTGGGTCAGCTCGGCCAGTTCGATCACCTGCGACTGGATGAAGATGGTGGACTTCTCCGGGTCGATGCCGGCGGCCAGGTAGTCGAGCGCGACCTCGATCACGTTGTCGGTCACTTTCTGGTGCTTGCCGACGTTGTCGGTCATGGCCTGGGCGTCGGCCAGCAGCAGGAATTGCTTCGCTTCGTGCTGCAGCTGGACCCGTGCGCGCAGGGATCCGAGGTAGTGGCCGAGGTGCAGCGGGCCGGTGGTGCGGTCGCCGGTAAGAATGATCGGTTGCGAGGACATCGTGACTCCGTGTGAGTGCTGGGGATGTCGCCGGTCTTGCGTGCATGCTGCAGAAACAACAATGCCGCCTGGACCGGCGGCATCACGTTGAAAATTCGTGGGTATGAAAACGGGCCGCCAAAGTCAGGCGCGCCACCAACGATAAGTGATTGAAGTTGCGGTTTTCATGGCGCCGAGTATATCACGCTGAGCCTGCTGGGGTCAGGTCTGACAATCGGACATTTTTCACAATGTTGTCCCATAGGCCGGAGCAATTTTGTGACATTTGTCCGATTGTCAGACCTGACCCCAGCGGTTTGCTCATGCGCGAACGCTGACCTTGGCGGCGCCCGCCTGCATCCGCCCGATCACCGCCGCGTGCCCGAAGCCGCCGCTGGCGAACAAGGCCAGCACTTCATCGACGCTGCCCGGATCGCACGACACCAGCAAGCCGCCCGAGGTCTGCGGATCGGTCAGCAATGCCTGCTGGGCCGGGCTGACGCCCGCGGCCAGCTCGACNNTGCGCCAGCTGCTCGACGCCCGGCAGCAGCGGGATGTCCGCCATGTCCAGCTGCGCCGTCAACCCGGCGCCGCGCGCCAGTTCCAGCAGGTGGCCGAGCAGCCCGAAGCCGGTCACGTCGGTCAGCGCATTGACGCCGCCCAGCTTGGCCAGCGCCATGCCTGGCTTGTTCAGCTTGGTCGTGTTCTCGATCATGGCCGCGTAGCCGTCGGCGCCCAGCGCGCCTTTTTTCAGCGCCGCCGACAGCACGCCCACGCCAAGCGGCTTGCTCAGGATCAGCACATCGCCATCCTTCGAATCGGCGTTGCGCTTGACCTTGGACGGATGCACCAGCCCGAGCACCACCAGGCCGTAGATCGGCTCGACCGAATCGATGGTGTGGCCGCCGGCGATCGGAATGCCGGCTTCGGCGCAGATCGATTCGCCGCCGCGGATGATCTGGCCGATGGTCTCGAGCGGCAGCTTGTTGATCGGCATGCCGACCAGCGCGAGCGCCATGATCGGCGTGCCGCCCATCGCATACACGTCGGAGATGGCGTTGGTGGCGGCGATGCGGCCGAAGTCGAACGGATCGTCGACGATCGGCATGAAGAAGTCGGTGGTGGCGATCAGCGCCTGCTCGTCGTTAAGCTTGTAGACGGCGGCGTCGTCGGCCGTCTCGATGCCGACCATGAGCTCTTTCGGCACCGGGAAGCCGTTCGAATTTTTCAGGATCTCGGCCAGCACCCCGGGCGCGATCTTGCAGCCGCAGCCGCCGCCGTGCGAAAACGAGGTGAGTTTGATTGGCTGGTCGCTTGTGCTCATGAGTTTTTCCATTCTGTTATTGATGCGTATCGATCAGATTATCCACTAAACCGAGCAGTGCCGCTTGTTCGGCGGCCGGCGCGAACAGCGCCGCGCGCGCCGCGCATTGTGCCCGCAGGCGCTGGTAAAACGCCGGGTCGTCGATGCTGCGCTCGATCAGGCGCGCCAGCGCTGGCGCGTCGCCGGGCGCGAAATAGCCCTGGTAATCGTCGCCCAGCATGCCGCGGTTGCCGCCGATGTCGCTCGCCAGCACCGGCACGCCGCTGGTGACCGCTTCGATGATGACGTTGGCGCCGCCTTCCATGCGCGAGGCGATCACCATCGCGTGGCTGCGCTTGAGGCGCTGGCGGGTGGCGCCATGCGCCAGGTTGCCCAGCCAGCGGTAGCGCGGATTGGCGGCCTGCGCAGCGGCCGCCGCCTCGCCCAGCGCGGGGTCCAGCGCGCCGCCGATGTGGACCATGCGCGCCTTCGGGCTACCCACCAGCGCGGCGGCGGCGATGAACGCGAGCGGGTCTTTCTCTTCGCGCAGGTGGCCCACCATGGTGATCGGCAGCACGCGACGCGCCGGCCCATGCGGGTGCGCCTTCAATGCCGGCGCCGACTGGTAGATCACGCGCGCCTTGGCGCGCAGCGCGGCCGGCAGCAGCGCCAGGCCGGCGTCCTGCAGCAGCACCAGCGCGCTGGCATGCCGCAGCGAGGCTTGCGCGGGGCGGTCGGTGGCGATGTCGCGGTACAGGTCGGTGCCGGTCAGCACCAGCACGGACGGGCGTTCGGGCAGCGCCTCGCTGAAGGCGGCCAGCGCCGCGGCCGAGCGGCGCGCGTGCAGCGCGATCAGCAGGTCCGGCGCGGGCGCGCCGGGCGTCCAGTCGTTGACGATGGCGACGTGGTAGCGCGCGCGCAGGAAGTGCGCCCAGCGGCTGGCGGTCTGCCAGTTGCCATTGTTTTCCCGGGCTTGAGCCGGGCTGACGATCACCACGCGTTTCATTTCTACCGGCGCCCCTTGAGAAAATCGCTACAATCTGGCCATGAGTTCAATTAATGCATCATTCCGGCAGGCCCGGCCCCAGCAACTGGCCGAAGCGCTGCAGGGTGCGCGAAATTATACGCTGAGCCTGTTCGATTGCTTCGCCGGCCACGGCCTGGACGCGCTGGCCCGCGTGCCGCATATCGAGACCATCAATCCGCCGCTGTGGGAACTGGGCCATATTGCCTGGTTCGCCGAGTGGTACATCCTGCGCGAGGCGATGTCGAGCCACCCGGCCGCGGCCCAGCGTCATTCGCTGCTTACGCGCGGCGACGACTGGTTCGATTCGAACACGGTGGCGCACCGTTCGCGCTGGACGCTCGACCTGCCGTCCGCCGGCGCGCTGAAAACCTACTGCCACGAGGTGCTCGACCGCGTGCTCGACAAGCTCTCCCGCGAGGCCGGCACCGACGAGGCGCTGTACCCGTACCGGCTGGCGCTGGCGCACGAGGACATGCACGGCGAGGCGTTGCTGTACACCATGCAGACCCTGGGCATCGCGGCGCCGCCGCAGTTGACCCATGACGAGGCGGCCGGCACGCCATCGTCCGAAATTTCCTACCCTGGCGGCACCATCGTGCTGGGCGGCGCGCAGGTGGGCGGCTTCGTGTTCGACAACGAGAAGCCGCCGTTCCAGTGCTACGTGGCGCCGTTCCAGATCGACGCCGGGCTGGTGACCAACGCGCAGTTTGCCGAGTTCGTCGCCGACGGCGGTTACCAGAACGCCGCGTTCTGGAGCACTGCCGGCAGTGCGTGGCTGATGCGGCAGGAGCGCTCGTCGCCGCGCTACTGGCAGCGCGATGGCGATCAGTGGCGCACGCTGCGGTTCGGGCGCCTGTCGACCCTGGCCTCGTCCGAGCCGGTGCGCCATGTGTGCCTGTTCGAAGCGCAGGCCTATTGCGCGTGGGCCCACCGGCGCCTGCCGACCGAAGCCGAGTGGGAGTATGCGGCCGTATCGGGCCAGGCGGGCTTCCGCTGGGGCCAGCTGTGGGAGTGGACCGCATCCCCGTTCGAGCCGCACCCCGGTTTCGAAGCCGGCCGCTACCGCGAGTATTCCGAGCCGTGGTTCATGACCCACCAGGTGCTGCGCGGCGCGTCGTTCGCCACCCCGTCACGGTTCGGATCGGCGCGCTACCGCAATTTCTACCTGCCCGGGCGGGACGACATGTTCGCCGGGTTCCGGACCTGCGCGTATTGATGATGACATCACTCAATAGCACCGCCACAATGGATTGCTGCCATTCGGGCAAGCTGGCCGGTAATTCATTGGGAGAAGATGGATGAACAAGGGTGGCGCGCAAGCAACCAATCCGTCACGAAATTTGACAGGCATTAAACCTGCGCCAGTTCGCCGCGCCTTCCGCTTCGCCTGCGGCTACTCTTGCTCGTGACGCAAGCGAGTCGGTCGCCGCCGGGAAGGCAATCATGAAAAAAACCGTGTTTCTGGCTCTTGCAGCGTATTGCGGCAGCGCCCCCGCCCAGGGCACCGTGGGCGGGACCTTGCATGGGGCCACGCTGCGCGAATGGCACCAGGCGACTTCCGTCAATCAGTCGATGACCGTGGCCGACATCGTCGGGCGCTTCCTCAACATCAGCGATCCCGTTGCGGTGGCGCCCAAGGCGCGCGATGTGCAAGGGTGCATCAACCGGGTGGCCGAGAATTTCAAGCTGAGGTCGCAGACGGTCGCCGATACGGCCATCGCGTGCATGGCGCAACTGCGCTACCTGAAGCGCTAGCGGCTGGCCGCCAGGGCGCGGCGCGGTTTTTCCGGTACCATAGCGACCGCGCGTGTCCGCCTTACGCGGGCGCTCATTTCCCTGTTAGTTAAAGCGACTGAAAATCATGACCCTATTTGCCGTTCCCGTGTATGACGCCACCGTAATCTTCGAGGACAAGGAGCTGTTCAAAGGGCAGGGCGCGGCCAGTCTGTGGGCCGAGAAGCTGGCGCTGGAAATCGCCAGCGCGGTGACGGTGCAGAAGATCGGCACCGGCTGGGCGCTGTTCGGCAATGTCGACGGCGTCGACTGCATCTGGGGCATTCACGGCCAGCGCCTCAAGCGCATCAACAACTGACGCGGCGTCACTGCAAATCGATCCTTCCGTACAGGCCGTGCGTTTGGTCCGANNCGATGCCCCACAGGCCGTCGATCACGATCGGGCTGCCGTCCGCGCGGCCGAGCGTGCCGCGGAAACTGCCGGTCGATGGATTGAAGGCATTGATCTTGCCGTCGCCGAAATTGGCGACCAGCAGGGCGTTGCTGAAGGTGCCGAAATTGACCGGCGCAATCGCCATGCCCCACGGCGCATTGAGCGCGCCCCCCATCGCCAGTTGCCGGATGAAGGCGCCGCCGGTGGTAAATACGCTGACTACGCCCAAGCCCGGCCCCGTGACTTCATCCGGCCCGGCTGCCGCCTGGCGCGCGTAGGCGACGTAGATGCGGTCGCCGATGGCCTGGATGCCGTACGGTGCGTAGCCCGCAGGCAGGCCCGGGTCGCGGAAACTGCCGGGCAGCGACACCCTGACGAAGTTGGCATTGAAGACGTCGACCACGTTGTTGCGGAAATCGGCTGCGTACAGCAAGTTCGCGCCGACGTTGCGTGCGATCGCCAGTCCCTTGTAGCGCGGCCCATTGATGCCGCCGTCGAACACCGTCACCGCGCTGGTGGCGTTGACCGCCGGCGCCCAGCCCGCCACCGTGCCGGCCTCGCCGACCAAGATGAATTCGCTGGCGCCGGTCCTGCCGTTCTGGGTCACCTTGAAATCCTGGGTGCGGTTGTACACCATCCCGGTCGGGCTCGCGTCGCCGGCGGCGCCTGGCGGAATCGCCACCACCAGATCCTGGATCACGCCGTTGCCGTCGTATGAGGTCGCCGTCGAGCTGCCGTTGTTGGCCACCCACGCATACCCGGTCGGCTGGAATGCCAGCCCCCATGCATTGTCGATGAATTCATCGATCCGGGCCCCCGGCAGCGTGACGTCCGATACCAGGTTGGCGCTGACGAACCTGCTGGCGGGCGGAGGCGGAATGATGATGTCGCCGCCATGGCCCTTGTCGCCGCCGCCGCACGACACCAGGCCGGCGGCCAGGGCGATGCCCGCCAGCCCTGCCTTGATCCATGTAACTGTTCCGTGTCTGGTGTCCATGTCGAACTCCTTTCACGCTTAGACAACGAAATGTGCGGATCGATGCAAAATTGTTGTGGAGTTATGTGAGCCAGCCAACTTACCGCAGCGCGCCGATCAGGCATGCTGGATGCATCGTGAAGCGCGCGACCGCCGCGGGGCATCCGCGCTACTATTTGAATCGCCTGATGCACAGACAATGAGAGTACCCATGGCACGTCCCGAATCATCCAAACCGCCTGTCCGCGATTCGCGCCTCGAGCGCGAAGTCGAGCGCGAACGCAACGAACACAGCATGAACCACGACGCCAAGGCCCGCCTGGGCCTGGACGAGGACGACCGTCACAAGGACGCGCGCGAGTCGGCGTTTTCGCCGAAGGTGCGGCGCTAGTCGCCGGGCTCGCTGGCGGGCAGGCCGCCATCGTCGACGATGAGGTGCGCTTCGCGATCGCTCAGCAGCCAGCAGAGCACGCCGCGCAGGCGGACGAAACGCATGCGTTTCCCCCAATTTGCGCGCTCTTCTCAAGGCGACAGCTTCCTACGATANNACCGAGGTAGCCGTTCTTTCATCGATCGGAAAACCGATTAACGATCGCCGTACGAGCGGCGGGCGCCGTCGGCCGGAGGACGCGGGTTCGAACCCTTGTAACCGCCGCCGCCGCCTTCGCTGCGCGGTGCGTTAGGCTTGCTGAAGGTACGCTGGCCCGGCTTGGCTGCAGCCGAACGGTTGTCGCCCGGCTTCCAGCTGCCTGGACGGGCCGCCGAACGTGGCGCCGACGCGGTGCGCTTTGGCTCGAAGCCTTCGATCGCGCTGACCGGAATCAGCTGCTTGGTGAAACGTTCGATGCGCTTGACGTTCATGCCTTCAGCATGGTTCACCAGCGAAATCGCCAGGCCGTTACGGCCGGCACGACCGGTACGGCCGATGCGGTGCACGTAGTCTTCCGGGAACTTCGGCAGGTCGTAGTTGAACACGTGGGTAATGTTCGGTACGTCGATACCGCGCGCGGCAACGTCGGTTGCAACCAGCACCTTGACCTGGCCGCGGCGCAGGCTGTCGAGGGTACGGTTGCGGGCGCCCTGGTGCATGTCGCCATGCAGTGCGGCAGCCGAGAAACCGGCGATGTTCAGGCGATCCGCGATGGTGTCGGCGTCGCGCTTGGTCGCGGTGAACACCACAGCCTGGTCGAGCGTGTCGTCGCGCAGCAGGTGATCGAGCAGGCGATTCTTGTGCGACAGGTCGTCGACGAAGTGAACGCGCTGCGAGATGTTGTCGTGGCGGCTGGACGAGCTGGCGATCTGGATCACCATCGGGTCCTTGGTGATGCGGCGCGCCATATTACCGACCATGCCGTCGAGCGTGGCCGAGAACAGCATCGTCTGGCGGTTGGCCGGCGTCGCGGCAATGATTTTCTCGATGTCGTCGATGAAACCCATGTCCAGCATGCGGTCGGCTTCGTCCAGCACCAGGATTTCGAGTTCCGAGAAATCGATCTTGCCCGATTCCATGTGGTCGATCAGGCGGCCTGGGGTGGCGACCAGGATTTCCGGGTTGCGCGACAGCAGTTGCATCTGTTTCGGGTAAGGCATGCCGCCCAGGATCGACACCGCTTTGACGCGGCGGATCTCGGTACCGTACTTTTCCGTCGCGGCGGTCACCTGCAGTGCCAGTTCGCGGGTCGGGGTCAGCACCAGCATCTTCGGCTGTGCGGCTTTAAAACGTGGACGCTCGCCGCGGGCACGCGCCGATTGCGCTTCCTGGGCTGCGGTCTTGGCCGCCGGCGATTGCTCGGCAACTGCGAATTTGTGCAAGGCTGGCAGCATGAATGCCGCGGTCTTGCCGGAACCGGTCTGCGACGAGACCAGCAGGTCGCGGCCAGCGATGGCGGCAGGAACGGCCTGCTCCTGTACCGGCGTAGGAACGGTGTAACCGGCTGCGGTTACTGCTTTGACGATGGATGCGTGGAGGCCTAATGCTTCAAAACTCATTGTTTTCTTTTCTTTCGGTATAAATCAGCGCCCGAGCAAACGCATCGAGCGCAAAATAGCAACGCGAACCAACACAAACGAAATGACTCAGAAATGAAAGAAATTTCGGCACAAAAGCTTTGCGCCGGGACGGTGTCAGGATCGACACCAAAGGCGGGAGGGCTTTATGGAGGGGTATCTGGCGATACGCCCTAGGGCTTGCGAAGCTGCTAGTTTTACTTCTTTGTAACTGCTTTAACTGCCATCGCCTGACTTGCTTGCGAATCGTATTGCAGCGCACAAACGACACTATACAGTAGTTTCACTGTGCGTGCGCGCTTATCTTGGGTTTGTTTGCTTCGGTGCAGCAAAACAAAAAGGGCGGACAGCAAGCTGTCCGCCCCTTTGCGCCAGGCAGGAATCAGCCGGCGCGCTTGCGCGACTTCGGTTCGGCGACCATGGTCTTGGCGCGCTTGCCGGTGACCCGGCTCTTGATTTCGGCAACCGCGCTGGCCGCGCGCGCTTTGAGCTTCTGGGCGCCGGTCATCGGTTTCTCGTTGCGGGCGACGCGCCTGCCGGCACGCTCGGCTTCGAACGCCATCACGGCGTTCTCGACGACGTGGTCGGCAATGTCGCTGTGGCGCGAGGTCGAGAGTTTCGGTACCAGGATGGTCGAACCGGCTTTCAGGCGGCTCTGCGCGGGAATGTTGTTGGCCTGGCGGATCACTTCCGGCGTGGTGCCGAAGCGGGAAGCCAGGCTGGCCATGCTTTCCTTGGCGCCGGTGATCTTGTGCGTGGTCCAGGTCGACAGCGCATGACCCCAGTTGGCCAGGTTGCTGGTGAACTTCGCCGCGTTTTCATTCGGCAACAGGATCTTGGTCTGCTCGTCGCCGGTGATGACCGGGCGATTGAACTGCGGATTGAGCGCCTTGAATTCCTCGACCGACAGTTCGGCCAGCTGGGCCGCGATGGTCAGGTCGATGTCGCTGGTCTTGTCGACGGCGGTGAAATACGCCTGGTTGTCGATGGCCGGCAACGCCACGCCGTACTGGCTCGGGTTGGCGATGATGTTCTTGACCGCCTGCAGCTTCGGCACGTAGTTGCGCGTCTCGGCCGGCATCAGGTCGGCCAGGCTTTCGAAATCGGTCGGCTTGCCGAGCGACTGGTTCTTCTTGATCGCCTTCTGGACGTTGCCTTCACCCCAGTTGTACGCCGCCAGCGCCAGTTGCCAGTCGCCGAACATGCCATACAGCTTTTGCAGGTAGGACAAGGCGGCGTCGGTCGAGGCCACTACGCCGCGGCGCTCGTCCTTGAACATGTTCTGCTTGAGGTTGTAATCCTTGCCGGTGCCCGGCACGAACTGCCACATGCCGGAGGCGTTGGCGCTCGAATAGGCTTGCGGATTGAACGCGGACTCGATGATCGGCAGCAGCGCCAGTTCGGTCGGCATGTTGCGCTTCTCGAGTTCCTGCACCACGTGGAACAGGTAGCGCGACGCGCGCGCCGAAGTGCGGGCGATGTAGTCGGGACGGGTGCTGTACCAGGTCACGTGCTTGCCGACGAGCTGGTTGTCGATATCGGGAATTGCGTAGCCGGTGCGGATGCGGCCCCACAGGTCCGCTTCCTTGAAATCCTCAGCCTTGAGGATGGAGAGCGGCGCGGCGAGCGGGGCTGATTTGGCGGCGACCGTGCCGTGCGCCGGCGTCTGCGCGGACGCGGAAACATCGTTCGCGTGGCTGACGACGGGAGCGAGCAAGAAAACCAGCGCTGCCAAAGAAACGGTATTGCGAGTCATATGTTGCATAAGCTTCCATTGTTGCGTCAGATACAGACGAGCTGACGAATGAATGAGTGGCCAGTGTACGGACCACTTGTCTGCCGAGTCAAGCGTTTAGTCCGTTCCGTTACACAATTTATTGCCAATTTTCNNCCCATTACGTGACGGCGTGATCTTATATTGATACTCCGGGGAGTATATGTATTTGCCCGGCTATGGGAAAGGCTATGTCACCGCTGAGTGTGGGGCGACGGCTAAACTTTCAACACTTAGCGGTGACATGGCCATGGGAAATGGCGGCGGCCTGGTCCGGCTGCGCGCGTTTGTCAGGTTTCCTGGTGGAGAAAANNATTATTGAAGCGGCAATTCCACTGCGGCGGGGAACCGATCGTCCCCGCAGTGCCGTACAATTTGCTTGTAGCGCCACGCGCCCCTCATTTTCGAAAGCACCACCATGCCTGCTGCCAACCTCAACGCCGACGATGACCAGGTCATCGCCGCCACCCAAAACTGGCTGGAGAAGGCCGTCATCGGCCTGAACCTGTGCCCGTTCGCCAAGGCAGTGCATGTGAAAAAGCAGGTGCGCTACGTTGTCTCGAGCGCCACCACGCCGGAAGCCCTGCTCGAACAGCTGATGGAAGAATTGCAGTACCTGTCCGACAGCGATCCGGAGCAGGTCGACACCACGCTGCTGATCCACCCGTTCGTGCTGACCGATTTCCTCGACTACAACGAGTTCCTCGACGTGGCCGACGCCGCCGTGGAAGACCTGCAGCTCGACGGCGAACTGCAGGTCGCCAGCTTCCACCCGGACTACCAGTTCGCCGATACCGACATCAACGACATCGGCAACTACACCAACCGGGCGCCGTATCCGATCCTGCACCTGCTGAGGGAAGAAAGCATCGACCGCGCGGTCGAGGCCTTCCCCGAAGCGGCCGAGATCTTCGAGAAAAACATGGAAACGATGGAGAAACTGGGCCATGAAGGCTGGGACAAACTCGCTGTCGGCCCGGCCAGGTGATGCGCTGATGGCGGCGCCGGTCCGGCCGGACACCCCCTGCGTGGCGGTCTGCTCGACCACGTTCGACGAGGTCTGCCGCGGCTGCGGCCGCAGCGTCGTGGAAGTGGCGCATTGGGTGTCGATGAGCGAGCTCCAGAAGGAGCTCGTATGGCAGCGCATCCTGGCGCAGGGTTACCCGCGCCGCAATAAGTAGCGCGAACAGTGGCGGCGTGAGTTTCCGGCGCCGTGCTCGCNNGCGCGGGATGGCGGATTGGCGCCGGTCGCCGGCGCTCAGAAACTGCCGATGAAATCCTTCTTGCCGATTTCCACGCCGTTATGGCGCAGGATGTCGTACGCGGTGGTCGCATGGAAGTAGAAGTGCGGCAGCGCGTAGTGCATCAAATATGTCTGGCCCTTCCACTGCTTGGTCTTTTCACCGCTGCCGGTGGTGATGTCGCGCTGGGCGCTGGCCTCGACGCCGTCTTGCGGCACGCTGTCGATGAACGCGAGGGTTTTGGCGATCCGTTCCTTCAGCTCGGCAAAGGTCTGCTCGGTGTCTTCAAACTTGGGTAGCTCGACGCCGGCCAGCCGGGCCGATGCGCCCTTGGCGAAGTCGGCCGCGACCTGGATCTGGCGCGCGAACGGAAACATGTCCGGGAACAGGCGCGCCTGCAGCAGCGCCGGCGGGTCGATCTTCTTTTCCGCGGCGTGCGCTTCGGCCTTGTCGATGATCGCCGAAAGGCTGTTCAAAACCTGTTTGAAAACCGGCACGGATGCCGAGTACATGGAAAATGTCATGAAAAGTCCCCTTGATAAAGTGCAGCGATCATAACAAGCGGGGCCGATTCCTGCTTGCCCGGGCGCGATCGGACCGGGGCTGTCTCGTATTCGCCCACCTGTGCCGCTAGTTGGTGACTTGCGATCATTTTTGCATGATAATTACACACGGGAAATTTTTGCGGCGCCGCAACAGGATAAAGCTCAACATGTTTGTATCGCTACCGAATGCTTAGGACCGCCTGCCGCCAACTTCGAGCCAGGCTGGGCAAACTGTATGGGCTGTCGATTTCAGGCGCGCTGCTGCTGGTGGTGTTCGGCGGCCTGGTGCTTCCCGCCATCGTCGGCAGCTACCTGCTGATCGGCGTGCAGGAGCGGCAGTCGGCGCGCACCGCGCTCGACGACGCGCTGCAGCGCAACGCCGACATCCTCGCGCTCGGCATGCAGGAATCGCTCTGGAACATGAACGCCGAATCGGCCCGCTCGCTGGGCGACTCGGTGATGCGCGACCCGTCCGTGCTGCGCATCCAGGTGACCGGCCACTCCGATTCCGAATTCGTGAACATCCGCTCGGCACGCAGCCAGGGCGGCGCCGTGTACCGCGCCGAGCGCGACATCCTGGTGCGCGGCGAACGCATCGGCCAGGTCGCGGTCGAGATGGACGACGCCCGCAGCCAGCAGGAGCTGCGCAACAAGCAGTCGAACTACGCGCTGGTGCTGGCCGGCCAGCTCGGCATCTCGCTGGTGCTGATCGTCCTGTTCCTCAACAAGCGGCTGCTGTCGCCGCTGCGCACCCTGATGAGTTTTTCGGACCGCCTCTCGCACGGCGATTTCGAAACCCCGCTCGACATGCAGGGCCGCGACGAGCTGGGCCGTCTCGGCAGCCAGATGGAGCAGATGCGGGTCGCGATCAGACACCTGTTCGAGGACATCGGCCAGCGCGAGGAACGCTTTCGCACCATCGTCACCCAGGTGCCGGGCGCGGTGTTCCGGGTGCGCCCGGGCGGGCCGATCGATTTCGTCAGCGACGCCATCGAGGACATCAGCGGCTACACGGCGGCGACGCTGATGCGCAGCACCACCGACGCCTGGGCCGACCTGATCTGCCCGGAGGACCGCCGCATGCAGCGCCGCCTGGTGGGCGAGGCGATCCGGTCGGGCCGTCCGTACGAAGTCGAATACCGCATCATCGACGCCTTCGGCACCGAGCGCTGGGTGTCCGAGAACGGCCAGCCGCAGGTGAACGAGGCGGGCGACTCGCTGTGGGTCGACGGCATCCTGTCCGATATCAGCGAGCGCAAGCACAACGAGATGCGGATCGAAGGCCTGCTCGCCGAGCAGAGCGCGATCCTCGACAACGTGATGTTCGGCGTGATGTTCGTGCGCCACCGGCGCGTGGTGTCGGTCAACAGCCGCTGCGAGGAGCTGTTCGGCTACACCAACGGCCAGCTGACCGGCAGCTCGACCGCGATCGTGTTCCCGTCCGAACACGAGTTCACGCAAGCGGGCCAGGGCCAGTACGCGACCCTGGCCGAAGGCAAATACGTCACCGAAGAGCGGCTGTACCGGCGCAGCGACGGCAGCCAGTTCTGGTGCCTGGTCAGCGGCTACGCGCTGGACCGGCATCGCGCCCACGAAGGCAGCATCTGGGTGTTCGCCGACGTCACCGAGCGCAAGCTGGCGGAAGAAAAGCTGCGCCTGTCGGCCACCGTGCTCGAACACATCGCCGATGGCGTGATGGTGATCGACACCCACGGCCGCATCGTGGCGATCAACCCCGCCTTCACCCAGATCACCGGCTACACCGAAATCGAGGCGCTCGGCCAGGACTCGAGCCTGACCCGCTCGTCGCGCCACGACGCCTCGTTCTACCAGCGCCTGTGGGAAGACCTGAGCGAGAGCGGCTTCTGGCGCGGCGAACTGTGGAACATGCGCAAGAACGGCGAGTTGTACCTGGAGTGGCTGACGGTGTCCGCGGTGCGCGACAACCACGGCGAGAACACCCATTACGTGGCGGTGTTCAGCGACATCACCAAGGTCAAGGAGTCGCAGGACAAGCTCGATCACATGGCCCACCACGACCCGCTGACCGCGCTGCCGAACCGCCTGCTGTTCCACGACCGCCTGCAGCACGCGCTGCTGCGCGCGGCGCGCGACGGCGAACAGCTGGCGATCCTGTTCATCGACCTGGACCGCTTCAAGAACGTCAACGACACGCTCGGCCACCATGTCGGCGACGAGCTGCTCAAGCAGGTCGCGAGCGCGCTGACCGCCCAGCTGCGCGAAGGCGACACCCTGGCCCGCCTGGGCGGCGACGAATTCATCGTACTGCTGGAGAATATCGACGACCAGTTCGGCGCCGGCCAAGTGGCCGAGAAGCTGGTGACGATGTTCGAACAGCCGTTCATGGTCTCCGACTACGAGCTGTTCGTCACCGGCAGCGTCGGCATCAGCGTGTTCCCGCACGACGCCACCGACCTGAACATGCTGATCCGGAACGCCGACGTCGCGATGTACCAGGCCAAGGCGCGCGGCCGCAACGGCTACCAGCTGTATGCGCCGTCGATGACCGGCGAAGGGGTCGAGCGGCTGCGCCTCGAAGCCATGCTGCGCCGCTCGATCGAGAAGAACGAGATCTTCATGAACTACCAGCCGCAGGTGGAAATCGACACCGGCCGCCTGATCGGGGTCGAAGCGCTGGTACGCTGGGATAACCCGGAACTGGGGCTGGTGCCGCCGGTGCGCTTCATCCCGCTGGCCGAGGACACCGGCTTCATCAACCAGCTCGGCAAGTGGGTGCTGTACGAGGCCTGCCGTCAGATGATGCGCTGGCAGGAAGCCGGCCTGTACGTGCCGAAGATCGCGGTCAACCTGTCGGTCAAGCAGTTCGAGCGCGGCAGCATCGTCAGCATGGTGGCCGACATCCTCAAGGAGACCGGGCTGGCGCCCGCGCGCCTGCAACTGGAAGTGACCGAATCGGTCATCATGAATACCGGCGACGCGCTGGTGTTCATCAACGACCTGAGCGCCATCGGCGTGGGGCTGGCGATCGACGATTTCGGCACCGGCTATTCCTCGCTGGCCTACCTCAAGCAGCTGCCGGTGCAGACCCTGAAGATCGACCGCAGCTTCATCAAGGATATCTCGACCGACGCCAACGACGAGGCGATCGCGATTGCCATCATCCAGCTCGGCAAGAGCCTGAACCTGTCGGTGATCGCCGAAGGCGTGGAAACCGAAGACCAGGCAGCGTTCCTGCTGCGTCACGGCTGCAACCTGGCCCAGGGCTACTTCTACAGCCGCCCGGAGCTGGCGCAGGCCGTGCTCGAGCGCTGGCGCTGAGCGTGGCTGCCGGCCGCGCTCCCTCGAAGCTGTCGCGCCGCCGTTTCCTGCTCGGCGGGCTGGCGGCCGGCGGCGTGCTGGTGGTGGGCTGCGGCCTGCTGCCGCCGCGCCAGCGCCTGCGCACCGCGCAGCCGCTGCCGGTGAGCAACGGCGCGGTCGCCCTCAACGGCTGGGTCGCGATCGGTCCGGACGGCAGCGTTGCGGTGGTGGTGCCGCGCAGCGAAATGGGACAGGGCGTGCATACCGCGCTGCCGATGCTGCTGGCCGAGGAACTCGACGTGCCGCTGTCGATGGTGAGCATCATGCAGGCGCCGATCGACAAGATCTTCAGTAACGTCGCGCTGATGCGCGACATGCTGCCGTTCCATCCCGACGAGCGCGGCAACGCGAAGGACGGCGCGCAATGGGTGCTGGCCAAGATCTCGCGCGAGCTTGGCATCATGTTTACCGGCGGCTCGACCAGCGTCAAGGATGCCTGGGGCCCGATGCGCGAAGCGGGCGCGGTGGCGCGCGCGATGCTGGTAGCCGCCGCCGCCGCCGAATGGAAAGTGGCGCCCGCCGAATGCGTCACCGACGCCGGGTTCGTGATCCACCGTTCCGGCAGGCGCGCTTCCTACGGCAGCCTGGCGGCCAGGGCGGCCGGCGTCGATATCGACCCGGGCGAGATCCGCCTGAAGCAGCCGAGGGACTTCAAACTGATCGGCACCGCCCAGCCGTGCCGCGATGCGCGGGCCAAGGTCGACGGCAGCGCCGCGTTCGGGATCGACGCCCGCCCGCCGGGACTTGTGTACGCGGCNNGTGCTCGGGGTGGTCGATTTTTCCGCCGCTCTGGGCAAGCGCACCGGCGCCGGCGCCGGGGTTGCGGTGATCGCCTCGAGCTGGTGGGCCGCGAAACAGGCCGCCGCCGCCTTGCCGGTCGCGTGGGACGAGGGCGCCGCCGCCAAGCTGTCCAGCGCCGCCATCTTCAAGCAATTCGCCGCGCGGCTGGACGCCGATTCGGGCTACACCTACCACCGGACGGGCAGCCTGGATGCGGCCGAAGGCGCGGCGCGCACCATTCGCGCCGAATACCGCGCGCCGTTCCTCGCGCATGCAACCATGGAGCCGGTCAACTGCACCGCCCAGGTCAGCGCCGGCAAGGTCAGGCTGTGGGCCTCGACCCAGGTGCCCAGCATCGCGGTCGACATGGCGGCCAAGGTGGGCGGGGTGGGGCGTGAGAACGTGTCGATCGAGGTCATGCTGCTGGGCGGCGGATTCGGGCGCCGGCTCGAGGTCGACATGGTGGCGCAGGCGGTGGCGGTGGCGGCCAACGGCGCCGCCGGCGGCCGCCCGGTGCAGCTGATCTGGTCGCGCGAGGACGACATGACGCACGACGTGTATCGCCCGGCCGCGCTGGCGCGCTTCGCCGGCAGCCTTGACGCGGCCGGCCGCATCGTCGCCTACGACAACAAGTCGGTCAGCGGCTCGATCGGCCACCAGTACTTTCCGCGCACCCTGGGGCTGCCCGGCTTCGGCCCCGACAAGACCGCTGCCGAAGGCGAATACGACATGCAGTATGAAATCGCCAACCAGCGCGTGGCGCACGTGATCGTCGACAGCGCGGTGCCGATCGGCTACTGGCGCTCGGTCGGCCATTCGCACAACGCGTTTTTCAAGGAGAGCTTCATCGACGAACTGGCGCATGCGGCCGGCCAGGGCGGCGCGGCGTTCCGGCGCGGCCTGCTGGCGAACCACCCGCGCCACCTGGCGGTGCTCGACGCGGCGCTGGCCAGGGCAGGCGCGGCGCCGGCCGGGCGCGCGCACGGCGTGGCGCTGCACCAGTCGTTCGGCAGCATCGTCGCGCAGGTGGCCGAAGTGTCGGTCGACGGCAAGGACATCAAGGTGCACCGGGTGGTGTGCGCGATCGACTGCGGCATCGCGGTCAACCCGAACATCATCGCCCAGCAGATGGAGTCGGCCGTGCTGTTCGGCTTGTCGGCCGCGCTGTCGGGCGAGATCACGCTGAAGGACGGCCGCGTCGAGCAGACCAACTTCCATGACTACCCGGTACTGAGGATGGGCCAGGCGCCGCTGGTGGAGACCGTGATCGTTGCCAGCGCCGAGCCGCCCGAAGGCGTGGGCGAGCCGGGCACGCCGCCGATTGCGCCGGCGGTGGCGAATGCGCTGTTCGTGCTGACAGGGCAGCGCCTGCGCAGCCTGCCGCTCAGGCTGGCCTGACTTCCGCGCTGCGCAAAATTGCAACACTGACCTCATTTGGGCGCGATAGATGTTGACGTGAATGCATGCCATAAGATAATGTTCATGCCTTAATGGAAATCAAAGTTCCTTGCAGCAATGCCCGATGTATGGGGGGTGCGGTTGGGGTGTCAGACAAATAAGAACGGAAAAAACATGAAAACACTTACCAAAATTGCCGCTGCCGTCTCCATCGCTTCGCTTGCGGCGGGCGCCCAGGCCGGCGTGATTACCACCTCGATCAACCTGCACCAACTGCTCAATTCACCGGCGAACGGGTTTTCCGGCAGCTTCGCCATCAATCCCTTGCTGTCCTCGAACGGGCTGTCCGGCGGCCGCGTCAATACCGCCGTCATTTCGGCGTATGGCTACTCGGATGCCCACGCCAACCAATCGTCGAACTACTACGAATCCCTGCAGTATCAGAACAGCCAGCAAGTCATTACCGGCTACTCGTACTCCTGCGGCTCCTCATGGGCCTGGTCGCCGAGCGCCTGCTACGGCTACGCCTTGTATCGCAGCTTCGACGGCCTGCAGCAGTACCTCAATCGCGACGATGTGGTCGACGTGATGCAGTTGCAGTCGGGCTCAGGCACGGTCAGCGATGCGGTCGAGACAAGCTCCAGCACGAACCAATATTATCGCGGCCAGTACACCCGCTACAACGGCACCTATGGCCAGGACACGATCAACCGCCGCGACCAGTACATCGATGTGATCAGCGCCGGCGCACTGAATGTCTCGTATGCACTGAACGCGCAGGACATCCTGGCGCTGGCGCAAACCGGCAGCCTCGACTTCCTGGTCGGCGCGATGAACGGTAATTTCTACCTGAACACCGTGTCGGTCACGCTGGACGTGTCGGAAGCGGTCGCCGCAGCCGTGCCGGAACCGGAAAGCGTCGCGCTGATGCTGGCCGGTTTCGCCGCGCTGGCCGCCACCGCGCGCGCGCGCCGCCGCAACGGCAAGGCTTCCTGAACCGATGCGCATCAACCCNNTACGCCGATCCGGAGGCGGTCAGGGCGCAGGCGCTGAAGGCCAATTACGACATCTCGGTAGCCCAGTACCCCGGGCGCCACGCGCTGATCGACGACGCCGAGCTGCGCGTCGTGACCGATACGCTGGCGCGCGCCGCCACCGCGCTGGGCGACCGCAGCTACCGCGCGGCCGACTTCATGAGCGATTTTTCGATCGTCACCACGCGTGCGCAAGACCTGCTGCCCATGCAGAAGCATCCGCACATCGACCGCACGCCGGTGCTTGGGCTGGTGTACCTGACCCCCGGCAGCAGCGAGGGAACTTGTTTTTATCATAACGACATGCTCGGCACTGCCGTAGTCCGGAGTCCGGAGCAGTACACCGCCTACGGCGACTTCCTCGAGCAGCACGCCAGGACCCTGGCGCCGCCGGGCTACGACTTCTCGGACCATCCGGTATGGAAGAAGTTCCACACGATCGAGCCGGTATTCAACCGCTTCGTCATGTATCCGGGCAATGTCTTCCACTCGATCGACATCAAGCAAATCGACGAAACCATCGACATGGAGCGGGTGCGGGTGACCCAGCGCTTCATCGTCAACCAGACCCATGAAAAATGATTAAATCGATCGTGATCGTCGGCGGCGGGACCTCCGGCTGGATGACCGCCACTTACCTCAACCGCGTGCTGCGCGGCGCCGACGGCGCCGAGCCGGTGCGCATCACCGTGGTCGAATCGGAAGACATCGGCATCATCGGCGTCGGCGAAGCGACCGTCCCGACCATCAAGCGCGTGCTCGCCACCCTCGATATCCCGGAGTGGCGCTTCCTTCTCGAAACCGATGCCACCTTCAAGCATGGCATCCTGTTCAAGGATTGGCTCAACGTGCCGGGGCCGGAGGCCGGCGCCAACGAGTACTACCACTTGTTCGAGCAGCCGCCCACGCTCGAGGGCTTTTCGACGGCGACTCATTGGGCCGCGCTGGGCGACCGCGGCGCGCCGCAGCGCAGGTTCGACCATGCGGTGGCGGTGCAGGCCGAGTTGTGCGACGCCATGAAGTCGCCCAAGCTGTTCGAATCCATGTCGTACGAGGCGCCGCTGCCGTATGCCTACCACCTGGACGCTGTCAAGTTCGGCCAGTTCCTGCGCAAGATCGCGCTCGAGCGCGGGGTGCTGCATTTGGTCGACACCGTGACGCAAGTGCGGCGCGCGGCGGACGGGTCGATCGCCAGCCTGGCGACTCAAACCGGCGACGAGCTGACGGCCGATTTCTATATCGACTGTTCCGGCTTCAAGGCGCTGCTGATCGGCGAAGCGCTCGAGCGCCCGTTCACCGACTGGGGCGATTACCTGCTGTGCGACCGCGCCGTGGCGTGCCAGATTGCGCACGCCGCACCGGACGCGCCGCTGCGCCCCTACACCACCTCGACCGCCAGGGAAGCCGGCTGGATCTGGGAGATCGACCTGTTCACCCGGCGCGGCAATGGCTACGTGTATTCGTCGCGGCACACCACGCCGGAGCGCGCGGAGCAAGTGCTGCGCGATCATCTGGGCGAGTCGGCCGCCGCGGCGTCGGCGCGCCACCTGCGCATGCAGATCGGCCACCGGCGCGACATGTGGTCGAAGAACTGCCTGGCGGTCGGGCTGGCGGCGGGCTTCCTCGAGCCGCTCGAATCGACCGGCATCTACCTGGTGGAAGTGGCGCTGTCGCTGTTCGTCGACCATATCAGCAGCGGCCCGGCCGCGCCTTACATGGCGCAGCGCTTCAACACAAAGATGGGCGAGATCTACGAAGAGCTGCGCGACTTCATCCAGCTCCATTACGTGACGTCGAACCGCGACGACACGCCGTTCTGGCGCGCCTACGTCAACGACGTCAAGGTGTCCGATTCGCTGAAATACAAGCTCGACTTGTGGACCTTCAAGCTGCCGAGCGCCACCGACCTGGATGGCCGCCAGTCGCTGTTCGGGCCGTCCAGCTACAGCTATATCCTGGCCGGGATGGACCGCATGCCGGCGCTGGGAAACCATTTGAGCGCGTATATCAATCCGGTCGAAAGCGCGCGCGCGCTGATGACAATTGAGACCTTGCAGCAGCGCGCCTTGCAAGGTTCGCCGGATCACCGCGAATACATCCAGAAGCAGCGCGCCACCGCGCGCTAGCCGGGCTTATTGTCCGGCGCCGAGCAGCAGCGTGCGCAGGTTGGCCATGCGCTGCCAGCCGCGCCGCTCTTCGCTGCTGGCGGCCAGCCGGGCCAGTTCCTCGTCGCTGTGGGCCACTTGCGCTGCCAGCAGCCGTTCCGCCAATGCCGGATCGGGCAGCGTGGTGCCGAAGAAAGCGACCGTGTCGCCGCGCTGGATCAGCAGGGTAGGGAAGTTCTCGACATCGAGTTCGCCCGCCACCTCGGCCTGGTCCTCGATGTCGATCCAGACGAAGAGCTTGTCCGGGTGGCGCGCGGCGATCTGCTCGAAGGTGGCGCGGTACGAGGTGCAGGTGCCGCACCAGCCGGCGCACAGGCAGGCCACGGTCCAGCGCTCGCCGGACAGCGCCTGCGCGATGGCCGCGCGATTGTCATTGTCGAGAGTCAGGCTATGCATGAGCGGCATTCTACAACGCGCAGCGGATTTCGGCATTGTCGGGCCCGTGTCCGAATGTCGGCACTGACCCCGGGGNNTCGTCCGAACTGGCGTCCTGCGCCCTGCTGAGCGGCGACACGCTGCTGGCGCGCTCCTCGTCGGGCGTGCGCACCCATTCCCAGTCGATCCTGCCGATGGTGCAGGAACTGCTGGCCGAAGCCGGCATCGGCCTGCGCCAGTGCGACGCCGTCGCCTTCGGATCCGGCCCCGGCTCGTTTACCGGCGTGCGCACCGCCTGCGGCATCGCCCAGGGCCTGGCGTTCGGCGCCGGCCTGCCGGCGGTGCCGGTGGTGACGCTGGCCGCAATGGCGCTGGCCTGCCGCGAACAGACCGGCGCCGCCGAGGTGCTGGCGGTGCTCGACGCGCGCATGGGCGAAGTCTATTGGGCCCAATACCGCTACGCCGACGGCTGGCACGAAGTCGCGTCGCCCGCATTGTGCGCGCCGGGCGACGTAGCGCCGCTTCCGACGGCGTCGCCGCTGGCCGCCTGCGGCAATGGATTTTCGGCCTATCCCGAAGCCTTCGCCGGGCGCGACTTCGCCGCCGCCGCGCTGGCGCAGGTGATGCCGCACGCCAGCCAGCTCGCGCAACTGGCCGCGATCGAACTGGCCGCCGGACGCAGCGTGGCCCCGGCCCAGGCCCAGCCGCTTTACTTGCGCAACAAGATCGCCTTCACCAGCGCCGAACGCCAGGCGATCAATGCCGCCAAGGCCGCCGCATGACGGGTATGCCGGAGATGCAGCGGTTCGACCGGTTCGACTACGCGCCGATGGTTGCGGCCGACCTGGGCGAGGTGCTCGCGCTCGAGCAGAGCGTCTACCCGCACCCCTGGAGCCGCGGCAATTTCGCCGATTCGCTGGCGGCGGGCTACCACGCCTGGGTGCTGCGCGAGCGCGGCGAACTGGCCGGCTACTTCCTGCTGATGGCGGCGGTGGACGAGGCGCACCTGCTGAACGTGGCGGTGGCCGAAAGCCGCCAGCGCCAGGGGCTGGGCCGCTATTTGCTCGCCAAGGTCGCGGCCTGCGCGCGCGGGCTGGGNNGCTACGGCTTTGCCGAAATCGGCCGGCGCAAGGCATACTACCCGGCCCACAACGGACAACGCGAGGACGCTATCGTGATGAGGTACGTGTTATGAACGCAATATCGAATCGCGCCGCCGCCTTCCTGGCCGAAATGGGGATTGCGCCGCTGTGGAGCGCACGGGCGCGCGNNGCCGCGGCCGTCTTTTCAATGCCGTCACCGGCCCCGGCGCCAGGCAGCGCCATCGATTCCGCATGGGGCGACGCGGCGCTGCCGGCGCCGCCGACCGACGCGGAAATCGCACAGATGGACTGGCGCTCGCTGAACGCGGCCATCGCCAACTGTACCCGCTGCGGCTGCAAGGACGGGCGCAAGGCGGTGCTGGGCAACGGCGCGCGCGCGGCGCTCTGGCTGGTCGCGGCGGGCGCCGCCACCGCGGCCGACGAAAAGGAACGCCAGCCGCTGGCGGGCGAACCGGGCAAGCTGCTGGCGAACATGCTGGCGGCGGTCCAGCTGTCGCGCGACGAGAACGTGTACGTCACCAACCTGGTCAAGTGCCGTCCGGCCAGCGCGAGCGGCGGCGACCGCGCCCCGACCGGCGACGAGGCGGCCGCCTGCCGGCCTTTCCTCGCGCGCGAACTGGCGCTGTGCGGCGCCGGCACGGTGCTCACGCTGGGCCAGATCGCGGCCAACGCCTTGCTTGGCAAGCCCCTGCAGGAGCCGCTGGCCGGCGCCCGCGGCGTGCTCCATCAGATCGACGGCGTGCCGCTGGTGGCGACCCTGCACCCGGGCGAACTGCTGCGACGCGGCGCCGACAAGGCGCTGGCCTGGGCCGACCTGTGCCTGGCGAAGTCGGCACATGCCGGGCCGGGCTGACAACTACCAGGCGCAGTTCGCGCGGCGCTGGGGTCACCTCGTGCGCCCGCATGTGCGCGCGTTGGCCTGGCTGCTCGACGCACCCGGCCTGCTCGATCCGGACCACCCCCACTGGCAAGGCAAGATCGCTCCATTCGAGGCCGTGACGCCCGAAGTGGCCGGCTGGCTCGCGCGGCTCGACGCCGATCCGGCCGCACTGGATGCGGCGCTGGGCGAGCGGGCCTACACGCGCCTCGGGCTGTACGCGGAAAAGCTGATGGCTTTCTATTACCGGCAGCACGGGCAACTGGTGGCGCACGGCCTGCAGGTGCGCGCCGCCCGCAACGACACCGTCGGCGAGTTCGATTTCCTGCTCGACGCGGGCCCTGAGGGCGTCGAGCATATCGAGTTCGCCACCAAGTTCTACCTGCTCGAGGGGGAGGCGGCCTCGCGCTTCGACACCTTCGTCGGCCCCAACCTGGCCGACAGCCTGGGCGCGAAGATGCGCAAGATCGTCGAGCGGCAGCTGGCGCTGGCGTCGCATCCGGCGGCCCAGGCGCTGCTGCCGCGCCCCGTGGTGCGGGCGCGCGCGCTGGTCAAGGGCTGGCTGTTCTATCCGCCGGGGAGCGCGGCGCCGATGGGCGGCATCGCCGATCTCCACTGCCGCGGCTTCTGGTGCGCGCTGGCCGACACCGGGGCGCTGGAGGCGGATGCCTGGGTGGTGCTGCCGCGCCTTCAATGGCTGGCGCCGTACCGCACCGGATCGATGGCCGGCGTGCTCGATCGCGCCGGCTTGCAGGCGGCGCTGGCGCTCGAATTCGAGACCGTCAAGGCGCCGGTGCTGGTGGCGGCGGTGCGCCAGTGCGAGGGGGCGCTGGTGGAAACCGCGCGCGGCTTCATCGTCCCGGACGACTGGCGCGCCCGCGCGGCGCGGCGCCAGGCCGGCCAGGCTTAGTGTTTGTGTTCGCCGATCAGGGCGAGCGAATCGTGCTCCGCCTGGTTGGCCGCATGCTTCTTTTTGATCATGTACATGGTGCCTGCCACCGAAAAGCCGAACAGCACGATGATCACGTTCAGGTCCAGGTTCATGGAGATCATGATCGCGTAGACCGCCAGCATGGTCAGGATCGACAGGTTTTCATTGAAGTTCTGGACCGCGATCGAGTGCCCCGCGCTCATCAGGACGTGGCCGCGATGCTGCAGCAGGGCGTTCATCGGCACCACGAAAAAGCCCGACAGCACGCCGATCAGGACCAGCAGCGGATAGGCCAGGTTCACCGACGTCACCAGCGGCATGGCCATCACGATGAGGCCCATCGCGATCCCGAGCGGGATCACGGTCAGCGATTTTTTCAGCGGGATGATGCGGGCCGACGCCGCCGCGCCGAGCGCGATGCCGACCGCGACCACGCCGACCAGGCTGGTGGCTTTTTCGTAAGGCAGGTGCAGCGATTTCTCGGCCCACTTCAGCACGATCAGCTGCAAGGTCGCGCCGGCGCCCCAGAACAGGGTGGTTACGGCCAGCGAGATCTGGCCCAGCTTGTCCTTCCACAGCGTGGCCGAACAGTTGGCGAAATCGGCGATCAGCTTGATCGGGTTGCGTTCCTGGTGCGCGTACACCGCACCGGTCTCGGGAATACGCAGGTTGAACAGGGTGGCCATGAGGTAGATGACGATGACCACGCACAGCGCCGCTTCGGTCGGGGTGTCGATGCCGGTGTCGACCAGGGGAAGGTCGAAGCCGAGCAGGTAGGTCGAGGTGCGCGCGGCCACCAGCGTGCCGCCCATCACGGTGCCGAGGATGATCGAGGTCACCGTCAGCCCTTCGATCCAGCCGTTGGCGGCGACCAGTTTTTCGGGCGGCAGCAGTTCGGTCAGGATGCCGTATTTGGCGGGCGAGTAGACCGCCGCGCCGAATCCGACCACGGCGTAGGCGGCCAGCGGGTGGACGTGGAAGTAGATCAGGGTGCAGCCGAAAACTTTGATCAGGTTGGCGATGAACATCACGCGCCCCTTGGGGAGCGCATCGGCGAAGGCGCCGACGAAGGCAGCCAGCAACACGTAAAACAGCACGAACGACAGTTTCAGAAGCGGCGTCAGCGAGGGCGGCGCGTTCATCGAGGTTAGCAGGTCGATCGCGACGAAAAACAACGCGTTGTCGGCCAACGACGAGAAAAACTGCGCCGCCATGATGGTGTAAAAACCACGATTCATTCGTAAGTTCTAAAGTCTGGTGTGGGTTGCTTTATACCATGAATGGCCGGGAAGCCAAAGAAATCAGCAGTGCAGGCGAGGCTGCGTCCGGTAAAATACGTTCTTCGCACAAACTTCAAAATTCCCTATGCCAAGGCCGTTGAGCGCAACCATCCATCTCGATTCAATGCGGCACAACCTGGCCCGTGCGCGCAGCTGTGCGCCGGCGGCGAAAATCTGGGGCGTGGTCAAGGCCAACGCCTATGGCCACGGCCTCGAGCGCGGCATGCGCGGCTTTGCCGACGCCGACGGGCTGGCCCTGATCGAGACCGAGTACGCGGTACGCCTGCGCGAACTGGGCTGGACCCGGCCGATCCTGCTGCTGGAAGGCTTTTTCGAGGCGGCCGACATTGCGCTGCTGGCGGAATACGGCTGCAACAGCACCGTCCATTGCATCGAACAGGTCAAGATGCTGGAATACACCAAGCTGTTCAGCCCGATCGACGTGCACCTGAAGATGAACACCGGCATGAACCGGCTCGGCTTCCAGCCGTCCGAGTACGCCGCGGCGCACGCCCGCCTGCGCGCGATTCCCGGGATCCGCAACATCACCCTGATGACCCACTTCGCCAATGCCGACGAGCCCGAACATCCGCAGCTGGCGATCCGCGAGCAGGTGCGCCGCTTCCAGCAGGGCGCGCAGGGGCTGGCCGGCGAGCGCAGCCTGTCCAATTCGGGCGGCGTGCTGCAGCAGGCCGAACTGGCGGCCGCGCTGTCGAACGACTGGGTGCGCCCGGGCATCATGCTGTACGGCGGCACCCCCGGCGTCAAAAGCGCGCAACAGTACCGGCTGCGCCCGACCATGACGCTCGCCTCGGCGATCATCGGCGTCCAGCAACTGGTGGCCGGCGACACGGTCGGCTACGGCAGCCGGTTCGAGGCGCCCGGCCCGATGACGGTCGGGGTGGTCGCCTGCGGCTATGCCGACGGCTATCCGCGCCATGCCCCGCACGGCGCCCCGGTGCTGGTCGACGGCGTGCGCACCACCCTGGTCGGGCGCGTCTCGATGGACATGATGACGGTCGACCTGACCCCGATCCCCAACGCGCGGGTCGGCAGCCGTGTGACGCTGTGGGGCGACGGGCTGCCGATCGACGAAGTGGCGAATGCGGCCGGCACCATCGGCTACGAGTTGATGTGCGCGCTGGCGCCGCGGGTGCGGGTGCTGGAAGGCCCGCTCGGGCAGGCGGCGTAAGCATTTTCACGTCGTCCTCGCGCACGCGGGGACCCAATTTCGTGGCGCCCCCGCCAAATTGGATCCCCGCTTGCGCGAGGATGACGGTCTTGGGGGTAACGATAGCGGACCATGGCAAAAGCAAAAACCAACTACACCTGCAGCGAATGCGGCGGCATCAGCAACAAGTGGACCGGCCAGTGCCCGGCCTGCCAGCAATGGAACACCCTGGTCGAGACCGTGGTCGAGGCGCCCGGCCTGAACCGCTTGTCCAATCCGGTCCACCGCAGCCTGGCGCAGACCGCGCCGGTGCTGTCGCTGGCCGACATCGAGGCGGTCGANNGTGCCGCGCTTCGGCACCGGGATCGAGGAATTCGACCGGGTGCTGGGCGGCGGCCTGGTGGCCGGCGGCGTGGTGCTGATCGGCGGCGATCCCGGCATCGGCAAGTCGACCCTGCTGTTGCAGGCGCTGGCCAACATCTCGCAAGCGAAGAGCACCTTGTATGTCAGCGGCGAGGAATCCGGCGCCCAGATCGCCCTGCGCGCGCGCCGGCTGGGCGTCGAAGCGACCAGCCTGAAGCTGCAGGCCGAGATCCAGCTCGAGAAAATCCTCGGCACGCTGGCCGACCTGAAGCCGGAAGTGGCGGTGATCGACTCGATCCAGACCGTGTATTCCGACGCCCTCAGCTCGGCGCCCGGCTCGGTGGCCCAGGTGCGCGAGTGCGCCGCCCAACTGACCCGGGTGGCCAAGCAGACCGGGATCACCATCATCCTGGTCGGCCACGTGACGAAAGAGGGCGCGCTGGCCGGCCCGCGCGTGCTCGAACACATCGTCGACACCGTGCTGTATTTCGAGGGCGACACCCAGTCCAGCTTCCGGCTGGTGCGCGCGATCAAGAACCGCTTCGGCGCGGTCAACGAGCTGGGCGTGTTCGCGATGACCGAAAAGGGCCTCAAGGGCGTGTCGAACCCGTCCGCGCTGTTCCTCTCCAGCCATGACAGCGCGGTGCCCGGTTCGTGCGTGATGGTGACGCAGGAGGGCACCCGTCCGCTGCTGGTCGAGATCCAGGCGCTGGTCGACACCAGTCACTTGCCGAACGCGCGCCGGCTGTCGGTCGGCCTCGAGCAGAACCGGCTGGCGATGCTGCTGGCGGTGCTGCACCGGCACGCCGGCATCGCCGCGTTCGACCAGGACGTGTTCATCAACGCGGTGGGCGGGGTGAAGATCACCGAGCCGGCGGCCGACCTGGCCGTGCTGCTGGCGATTAACTCGTCGATGCGCAACAAGGCGCTGCCGCGCGGGCTGGTGGTGTTCGGCGAAGTCGGCCTGGCCGGCGAAATCCGCCCCGCGCCGCGCGGCCAGGAGCGCCTGCGCGAAGCGGCCAAGCTCGGCTTTTCGATTGCGATGATTCCCAAGTCGAACGCGCCCAAGCAGAAAATCGAAGGCATGACGATCGTCGCGGTCGAGCGCATCGACGAAGCGTTCAACAAGCTGCGCGAACTCGACTGAGGCGACAGCGATTCCGTTTTCTTTCTATAATGCGCAGCCCAACGCTTGCAGCAACCAGGATCCAACGTGTTTAACGAACAAAGAACATCGCCGCGCAAAGTGCTGAAGACCCGCGCGGTCGTCGCCTTCGAGGGCGCAGCGCCGCTGAGCGCCCGCGCCATCGACGTTTCCGGCGAGGGCATTTGCCTCAGCTATCCCGATTCGATGCAGCCGGGCCTGAGCTGCGACCTGAGTTTCGACCTGTTCATGGACGGCAAGCTCAGCACCGTCAAGACGAAATCCAGGTCGACGTATTGCATTTTCAGCAATGGAGAGTACAAGGTCGGCTTCCAGTTCCTCGGCCTGGACCTGGCGGCCATGACGCTGCTGGCCAAATTCATGCGCTGACACGGACCCGCGCCCGCGTACGGGAAGCCAGGTTGAATTTGCGTACATGGGGGAAAAACAGAAACGGCGCCTGAGGCGCCGCTGTGAGCTCATGAAGTTACTCGTGATACCGGTCGTGCAGCTTGTCTGCGCCTCCCCGGGCCTCAGACACTATCTCGTACAAAATCAAGCCAGCCATACCGCCCAGGATTGCCATCACAATGAAATTTAACATAGTCATGTACCGCCGTTAAGCAGGTCCTCCCTTGGTGAATACACTTAGAATCTAGCAGGTCGCACCTGATTTGCAAGTGGGTCCGGCACCTTTATTTTACAATTAGCTCAGGTGCCATCACGGCCTTCAGATACAGGCTGTACGGGTCTTGCGGCTCGCGTTGCACGATCCACCACGCGTTCGCCTTCTTGATCTCCCAATCCTGGTCCTTGCCGCTCACCAGCAAGGCGGCGACCCGGCCCAGGGTCGGCTGGTGGCCGACCACCAGCACCGGTTCCTTGGCGTTCGGCCAGTTTACCGCGCGCAGCACTTCGAGCGGCCCGGCGCCCGGCGCCAGTTGCGGCACCACCTTGTACTTGCGCCCCAGCGGCTCGACCGTCTGCAGCGCGCGCAGGGCCGGGCTGACCAGGATCCGGCAGCCCTCGGGGAGCTGGGTATCGAGCCACTCGGCCATGCGCCGCGCCTGTTTCTGGCCTTTCGGGGTCAAGGCCCGCTGCAGGTCCGGTTCGCTCGCTTCCGCTTCCGCGTGCCGCCACAAGATCAGATCCATGCCGTTCTCCCTGGGTTACGCCTGGCCGGCGCCGTCATTCTCCGTCGACCCGAGCAATTCCATCAGATACCGCTGCGCCGAAAATTCGGTTTGCTTGCCGCGCGCCTTGTGCCGGTGGTATTGGCCATCGGCGTTCAGCTCCCACGCGTTCGAGTTGTCTTTCAGGTAAGGGTTCAACCCTTCGGCGATCACGCGCCGCCTGAGCGCCTTGTCCAGCACCGGGAACGCCACTTCGATGCGGCGGAACAGGTTGCGGCTCATCCAGTCCGCGCTGGCAAGGTAGACGTCGTGCGCCAGGTCGTTGCGGAAGTAGTAGATCCGGCTGTGCTCGAGGAAGCGCCCGATGATCGAACGCACCTTGATGTTCTCCGACAGCCCCGCCACCCCGGGCCGCAAGGTGCAGGCGCCGCGCACGATCAGGTCGATCTTGACGCCTTCGTGCGAGGCGGCGTACAGCGCCCGGATCACCGACTCGTCCACCAGCGCATTGATCTTGACGATGATCCGGCCCGGCCGCCCGGCCTTGGCGATCCTGGCCTCGTTGCGGATCGCCTTGATGATCTCGTTTTGCAGCGCGAACGGGGCCAGCCACAGGTGGCTGAGCTTGTGCGGCTTGGTCAGGCTGGTCAGGTGGATGAACACTTCGTTCACTTCCTGCCCGATCGCCCGGTGCGCCGTCAGCAGCCCGAAATCGGTGTACAGCCGGGTGGTGGTCAGGTGGTAGTTGCCGGTGCCGAGGTGCGAGTAGTATTGCAGGCCGTCCGCCTCGCGCCGGATCACCAGCGCCGCCTTGGCGTGGGTCTTCAGCCCGACCACGCCGTACACCACCTGGGCACCGGCCTGTTCCAGCTTGTCGGCCCAGTTGATGTTCGCTTCCTCGTCGAAGCGCGCCATCAGTTCGACGATCACCGTCACTTCCTTGCCCGAGCGCGCCGCCGTCATCAGCGCTTCCATCAGCTCCGAATTCATGCCGGTGCGGTAGATCGTCTGCTTGATCGCCACCACGTCCGGGTCGCGCGCGGCCACGCAGATGAAGTCGATCACGGTCTGGAACGACTGGAACGGATGGTGCAGCAGGATGTCGTTGCGGCGCATCTGCTCGAAAATGTCGAGGTTGGCGGTCTTGGTCGGCATGCCGGCGATGAACGGCTCGAAGCGCAAGGCAGGCTGCCTGACATGGTCGATCAGCTCGGCGAGGCGCACCAGGTTGACCGGGCCGTCCACCGCGTACAGCCGGGTCGGGTCGAGGTTGAACTGGTCGAGCAGGAACTGCGACAGCTCGGGCGGGCAGTTCTTGGCCACCTCGAGCCGCACCGAGGTGCCGAACTGGCGCCCCTGCAGTTCGCCCTTGAGCGCCTGGCGCAGGTTCTTGACTTCGTCTTCGTCGACCCACAGGTCGCTGTCGCGGGTGACCCGGAACTGGGAATAGGCGATCACGTCGCGTCCGGTGAACATGTCCTCGATGTGCGAGTGGATCACCGATGACAGCAGGCAGAACGAGGCGGAGCCTCCTTTGCTCAGCTCGTCCGGCAGGCGGATCACGCGCGGCAGCACGCGCGGCGCCTTGACGATGGCGATCGCGGTGCCGCGTCCGAACGCGTCCTTGCCGGACAGCGAGACGATGAAATTGAGGCTCTTGTTGACCACCTGCGGGAACGGGTGGGCCGGGTCGAGCCCGATCGGGGTGAGCAGCGGGCGCACTTCGCGCTCGAAGTACTGCTTGACCCAGGCGCGCTGGGCCTCGTTGCGGTCGGTGTGGCGCACCAGGTGCACGCCCTTGGCGCGCAGTTGCGGCAGCACTTCGGTATTGAGGATCTGGTACTGCAGCTTGACCAGCGCGTGGCATTCGTCGCTGATGCGCTCGAGCGTGGCGTTCAGCGCCGGGTTGTCGTGCAGCGCCCCTTGCGCCAGCAGGCTGGCCACCCGCACTTCGAAGAACTCGTCCAGGTTGTTGCTGACAATGCACAGGTAGCGCAGCCGCTCCAGCAGCGGGATGCGCTTGTCCTCGGCCTGGGCCAGCACCCGCCGGTTGAACATGAGCTGCGACAGCTCGCGGTCGAGGAAGATGGCGGCCTTGGGCGATTCCGCGTGCAAGGCATTTTTAGTTGTCATTTTGTCTTTTTAGATGCCTATCTTTGTGTCGCTTTATTCTAATAGGGAAATATGACAAGTGCGTGACGGAGCCGTCTCAATCGTGCGCCGCCAGGACCGACTCAAGCAGAGTATCATGCAGCGGAATTTGGAAATATTACAGCCGGCGGCCCGATGTCATAAACGTGTCATATTTGCCCGGTAGACTGCGCAGCATTCGACCGCCACACCCTATCCAAAGGATTTGATATGCGCATGAAACAGCTTTTCGCCTCCATGGTCATCGGAACCTCCGCAATCCTGGTCTCCGGCGCCACCTTCGCTGCCGACATGACCGGCGCCGGCGCGACCTTCCCGTACCCAATCTACGCCAAGTGGGCGGAGATGTACAAGAAGAGCACCGGCAACGGCCTGAACTACCAATCGGTCGGTTCCGGCGCGGGCATCAAGCAGATCAAGGCGAAAACGGTCGATTTCGGCGCTTCCGACATGCCGCTCAAGGCGGAAGACCTGGCCGCGGAAGGCCTGGTCCAGTTCCCGGCCATCATGGGCGGCGTGGTGCTGGTGGTTAACCTGCCCGGCGTCACCCCAGGCCAGCTGAAGCTGACCGGCCCGGTGGTTGCCGACATCTACCTCGGCAAGATCACCAAATGGAACGACCCGCAGATCGGCGCGCTCAATCCCGGCGTCACGCTGGCCGGCGACGAGATCACCGTGGTGCACCGCGCCGACGGCTCCGGCACCTCGTTCCTGTTCACCGACTTCCTGTCCAAGACCAATGCCGACTTCAAGGCCAAGATCGGGGCCGGCACCGCGGTCAAGTGGGCGGTCGGCGTGGGCGGCAAGGGCAACGAGGGCGTGGCCGCCAACGTGCAGCGCATCAAGGGCGCGATCGGCTATGTCGAGTGGGCCTACGCCAAGAAGAACAAGATGTCGCACACCCAGCTGAAAAACAAGGATGGCGTGTTTCTGCAGCCTGACGACGAGAACTTCAAGGCCGCCGCCGCCGGCGCCGAATGGGCCAAGACTCCCGGCTTCGGCGTGGTCCTGACCGACCAGCCCGGCAAGGCTGCGTGGCCGATCACCGGCGCGTCCTACATCCTGATGCACAAGGTCCAGGCCGACGGCGCCAAGGGCCGCGAAGTGCTGAAGTTCTTCGACTGGGCCTACAAGAACGGCGGCCCGGCGGCGGCCGAGCTCGACTACGTGCCGATGCCGGCCAGCGTCGCCAAGCTGGTGCAGGACTCCTGGAAAGCCAACCTGAAAGACGCCTCCGGCAAGGCTGTCTGGTAAGCATTGCATTCACCTTCACTGTAAAGATCTGCCCATGAGTGCAAACCCACCAGCGGCGATGGCCGATGTGCTGGCGCCGGAAGCTGCCGAGCGCCACACAGCGATGCTTTCCACGATGCGCATGCAGCGCTTCCAGGATTTCATCTTCCACAAGGTCACGATGTTTTTCGCCGCATCGGTGCTGCTGGTGCTGCTGGGTATTATCGTCTCGCTGCTGATCGGCGCCGCGCCGGCCTTCGCCGAGTTCGGACCAGCCTTCATCACCAGCGTCGAGTGGGATCCGGTCAACGACAAGTATGGCGCGCTGATCGCCATCACCGGCACCCTGGCGACATCGATCATCGCCTTGCTGATCGCCTTCCCGGTCAGCTTCGGCATCGCGCTGTTCCTCACTGAAATCTGCCCGGTATGGCTGCGCCGGCCGATGGGCACCGCGGTCGAACTGTTGGCCGGGGTGCCGTCGATCATCTACGGCATGTGGGGCCTGTTCGTGTTCGCGCCCTTGTTCGCCGATCACGTCCAGCCCTTGCTCAAGTCCACCCTCGGCCACTTGCCGTTCATCGGCAAGCTGTTCACCGGCCCGATGATGGGCATCGGCATCCTGACCGCCGGGCTGATCCTCGCCGTCATGATCATCCCGTTCATCGCTTCGGTGATGCGCGACGTGTTCGAGATCGTCCCGGCCGTGCTGAAGGAGTCGGCATACGGCCTCGGCTGCACCAAGTGGGAAGTCGTGCGCAAGATCGTGCTGCCCTACACCAAGACCGGCGTGGTCGGCGGGGTCATGCTCGGCCTCGGCCGCGCCCTTGGCGAAACCATGGCGGTCACGTTTGTCATCGGCAATGCGCACACCTTGTCCTGGTCCCTGTTCGCGGCCGGCAATTCCATTTCGTCGACGCTGGCCAATGAATTCGCCGAGGCGGAAAGCAAGCTGCACGTGTCCTCGCTGTTCGCGCTGGCATTGATCCTGTTCGCGATTACCTTTATTGTATTGTCCGCCGCCAAGCTGATGCTGGCCGGTATGTCCCGCAAGGAGGGCGTGAAATGAACAAAGCCGCGCGCAATCCGGTGTATGGCAGGCGCCTCTGGAAGCACCGGCTCGGCATCGCGCTGTCGGTGCTCGCCATGTCGATCGGCCTTGCGGTGCTGGCCTGGATCCTGTGGACCCTGCTCGTCAAGGGTTTCGGCGGGCTGTCCGCCGCGATCCTCACGCACGATACGCCGGCGCCCGGCAGCGAAGGCGGCGGCTTGCGCAACGCCATCGTCGGCAGCTTGATGATGGTCGGCCTGTCGACCGCGATCAGCACCCCGATCGGGATCCTGGCCGGGATGTACCTGGCCGAGTATGGCGAAGACAACAAGTTCGCCCAGGTGACCCGGTTCGTGACCGACATCATGCTGTCAGCGCCGTCGATCGTCATCGGCCTGTTCGTGTATGCGATCTATGTCGCCAATGTCAAGCATTTCTCGGGATATGCCGGCACCATCGCGCTGTCGCTGATCGCGGTGCCGGTGGTGGTGCGCACTACCGACAACATGCTGCGCCTGGTCCCCAACAGCCTGTTGGAAGCCGCGTTCGCCCTGGGCGCGCCGCGCTGGAAGGTGGCGACCCTGGTGCGCCTGCGCGCCGTGAAGGCCGGGGTGGTGACCGGCGTGCTGCTGGCGCTGGCCCGCATCTCCGGCGAAACCGCGCCGCTGCTGTTTACCGCATTGAACAACCAGTTCTTCAGTGCCGACATGAACGCGCCGCTGGCGAATTTGCCGGTGGTGATCTACGGCTTCGCGATGAGCCCATACGATAACTGGCGCGACCTGGCCTGGGGCGGCGCGCTGATCGTCACCTTCAGCGTGTTGTTGCTCAATATCCTGTCGCGCACCGTGTTCAGCCAGAAAACCCCGAACTAACCGTACCCACTATGACTCTGCCCATGCCAACCGCGATCCCGACCGTGAGCGCGAAGAACAAGACCATTGAAATCACCGGCCTGAATTTTTTCTACGGAAAAACCCAGAGCCTGACCAATGTCAACCTCGACATCCACGAGAAACAGGTCACCGCCTTCATCGGCCCGTCCGGCTGCGGCAAGTCGACCCTGTTGCGCACGCTGAACCGGATGTACGACCTGTATCCGGGCCAGCGGGCCGAAGGCTCGATCATGTACCGCGGCCAGAATATCCTCGATCCCGGCCAGGACGTGAACATGCTGCGTGCCAAGGTCGGCATGGTGTTCCAGAAACCGACCCCGTTCCCGATGTCGGTGTACGACAATATCGCCTTCGGCGTGCGGCTCTACGAAGACCTGTCGAAAGGCGAGATGGACGAGCGCGTCGAAGGCGCCCTGAAGAAGGCGGCGCTGTGGGGCGAGGTCAAGGACAAGCTGGGCAAGAGCGGGCTGTCGCTGTCGGGCGGCCAGCAGCAGCGCCTGTGCATCGCGCGCTGCGTGGCGGTCAAGCCGGACGTGCTGCTGCTCGACGAGCCGACCTCGGCGCTCGATCCGATCTCGACCGCCAAGGTCGAAGAGCTGATCAGCGAACTGAAGCAGGACTACACGATCACCATCGTGACCCACAACATGCAGCAGGCGGCCCGTTGTTCCGATTACACTGCCTACATGTACCTGGGCGAACTGGTTGAATTCGGCGAAACCGACCAGATCTTCATGAATCCGGCGCGCAAAGAGACGCAGGATTACATCACCGGCCGTTTCGGCTGACCGGGTTGCACCAATAAAACAAGACGGAGAGTAGCAATGATAGGCGAGCATTCATCCAAACAGTACGATCACGAACTCGAGGCGATCCGTTCCAAGGTCCTGCTGATGGGCGGCATAGTCGAAACCCAGTTCACCGACGCGATGACCTGTTTCCGGGTCGGCGACATCGAACACGCCGACCGCGTGATCGCCGAAGATGACGCCGTCAACCAGCTCGAAGTGTCGCTCGACGACGCCTGCAGCCACCTGATCGTGCGGCGCCAGCCGACCGCCAACGACCTGCGCACCGTGATGGCGACCATCAAGGTGATTACCGACCTCGAGCGCATCGGCGACGAGGCCGCGAAGATCGCGCGCATGTCGAAAAGCCTGCACTCGCGCGGGGTGGTCGGCGTCAACCATTACGAAATGGTGCGCTCGATCGCGGCCGAAACCTCGGACATGCTGCACGACGCGCTCGACGCGTTCGCCCGCCTCGACGGCAAGCAGGCGCTGGCGCTGATCGCCCACGACGTCGTGATCGACCACGAATTCCGTTCGATCATGCGCAACCTGATCACCTTCATGATGGAAGACCCGCGCACCATCTCGTCCGCGCTCGACACCCTGTGGGTGGCGAAGGCGATCGAGCGGATCGGCGACCATGCCAAGAACATCGCCGAGTACGTCATCTACGTGGTCGAGGGCAAGGACATCCGCCACACCCGCCCTTCGGCGCCGGTCGACGAACTGGGCCAGCCGTAGCGCGACGATGGCTATCGAAAAAATCACGGTCCTGATTGTTGAAGACGAACCGGCCATCGTCGAGCTGGTGAAGTTCTCCCTGCGCGAAGCGGCCTGGCAGGTGTGCTCGGTGCAGAATGCGGCCGAGGCGTGGGAGTTCATCGGCCGCCGCGCGCCGCAGCTGATCCTGCTCGACTGGATGCTGCCCGACCAGACCGGCCTGCGCCTGCTGGCGCGGATCCGCGCCGACCGCAACTTCCAGGCCATCCCGGTCATCATGCTGACCGCCAAGAGCATGGAAGAAGACAAGATCGCCGGCCTGAACCACGGCGCCGACGATTACGTCACCAAGCCGTTTTCGCCGCGCGAACTGCTGGCGCGCGCCAAGGCGCTGCTGCGCCGCAATACCCCGGAGCTGGCCGAGGCGACGCTCTCGGCCGGCCCGGTCACGCTCGACCCGGTCAGCAACAGCGTGGCGATCGACAGCGCGCGCATCGAGATCGGCCAGGCCGAATTCAAGCTGCTCAAGTTCCTGATGGCCCATCCCGAGCGGGTGTTCTCGCGCAGCCAGCTGCTCGACAAGGTGTGGGGCAACCATGCCGTGATCGAGGAGCGCACGGTCGACGTGCACGTGCTGCGGCTGCGCAAGGCGCTGAAGGAGGCGGAACGGCTGATCAAGACGGTGCGCAGCGTCGGGTATATGCTGTCGGAAAAATAGAATAAGTCCCCGATGAATCCCAAACTGCTGTTCTGGATCCCGGCGCTGCTGCGCCTCGCCTTCATGTTCGTCATCGCCGGCCTGTGCTGGTGGCTGTTCGGCCGGGTCGCCGGGCTGGCGGCGGCGCTGCTGCTGACGCTCGGCCAGCTGTTCCTGCAACTGTCCTACCTGGGCCAGCTGAGCGCCTGGCTGGACGATTCGCACAGCACCAGGCTGCCCGATGGCTGGGGCGCCTGGACCGACGTGTTCTCGCGCCTGTACCGGCTGCGCCGCGACGACGAGCGCAACCAGGCCGAACTGACCGAATGGCTGGCGCGCTTCCGCCAGGCCATGCACCTGCTGCCGGACGGGGTGGCGATCATGGACGACGTGCTGTTCCTCGAGTGGTGCAATCCGGCCGCCGAGCGCCACCTCGGCCTCACGCTCGAGCGCGACAAGGGCATGCGGGTGACCAACCTGGTGCGCCATCCCGACTTCATCGACTACATCATCCTGGGACGCTACGAGCAGCCGCTGACATTGAGCCTGCGCGACCGCAAGCTGATCTGCCAGATCATCCCGTTCGAGAACCGGCGCCAGATCCTGGTCACGCACGACGCCACCGAGAGCGCGCGGATCGAGGAGATGCGGCGCGACTTCATCGCCAACGCCTCGCACGAGCTGCGCACGCCGCTGACGGTGATCGTCGGCTTCCTCGAGATCGCCTCGAGCACGCCCGAGCTCGACCCGGCCAGCCGGATGGCGCACCTGAAGCTGATGACCGAGCAGGGCCGCCGCATGCAGCGCCTGATCGAGGACATGCTGACCCTGTCGCGGCTCGAGTCGGTCGACTATCCGATGCGCCCCGAGCCGGTGCGGATCGGTGCGCTGGTCGAGGAGGTGCTGCAGGAGGCGCGCGCGCTGTCCGGCGGGCAGCACGAGGTGACCGCCAGCGTGGACGGCCCGGACATCAGCGGCAGCGCCGAGGAATTGCGCAGCGCCTTTGGCAACCTGGCGTCGAACGCGGTACGGTATACGCCGGCCGGCGGCAAGGTGCACCTGAGCTGGCAGAACGGGCCGGATGGTCCGCAATTCATCGTCAGCGACACCGGCATCGGCATCGACCAGATCCATATCGCGCGCCTGACCGAGCGCTTCTACCGGGTCGACAAGAGCCGCTCGCGCGAAACCCAGGGCACCGGGCTGGGGCTGGCCATCGTCAAGCACGTCCTGCTGCGCCACCGCGCCACGCTGACCATTACCTCGGAAGCGGGGAAGGGCAGCTGCTTCAAGGTGTCGTTTCCGGGGCGCTGAGGGCGGTATCGGGGTGCGCGATGCGACCGGCTCATCGGGCGCCCTGGAACAAGTTACAATCTCAGCCTCACTGTTCCCGTCCCACACTATGCATCCGAAACGTTTTACGCTGATTGCGCTGTCCGCGCTGTTGCTCGCCGGCTGCCGCGGCAGCGCGCCGGTCGCCCCGTCCGAACCGGTCGCCATCGCGCCGCCGGCCGCCGCGCCGCGCAAGGTCAGGATCGCGCTCGCCCTGGGCGGCGGCGCCGCGCGCGGCTTCGCCCACATCGGCGTGATCAAGGCGCTCGAGGCGCAGGGCATCTACCCGGACATCGTGGTGGGCACCAGCGCCGGCAGCGTGGTCGGCGCGCTGTATGCGGCCGGCAATAACGGCTTCGCGCTGCAACGGGTCGCGATGGACATGGACGAGGCCACCATTTCGGACTGGGCGCTGCCGCTGTTCGGCAAGGTGTCCGGCGTATTGAAGGGCGAGGCGCTGCAGAACTACGTCAACAAGGCGGTGCGCAACGTGCCGATGGAAAAGCTGAAGATCTCGTTCGGCGCCGTCGCAACCGACCTCAACAGCGGACAGCCGATCCTGTTCCAGCGCGGCAATACCGGGCAGGCGGTGCGCGCCTCGTCGGCCGTGCCGAGCGTGTTCCAGCCGGTCAAGATCGGCAGCCGCTCGTATGTCGACGGCGGCCTGGTCGCGCCGGTGCCGGTGCGTTTCGCGCGCGAGATGGGCGCCGACTTCATCATCGCGGTCAACATTTCGACCCAGACCGACGCGCAAGCCGCAGTCAGTTCGCTGGAGGTGCTGATGCAGACCTTCAGCATCATGGGCCAGCGCCTGAACCACTATGAACTGAAGGACGCCGATATCGTCATCGCGCCGAGCCTTGGCAGCATGGGCGGAAGCGACTTCAACGGACGCAACCTGGCGATCCTGGCCGGCGAGCAGGCCGCCGCCGCCGCCATGCCCCAGATCAAGGCCAGGCTCAAGGCCAAGCAGCAACCATAACCAAGCATTTCAACCTACGAGGACAACACCATGCAGACCAAACCGATTTTGACGCTGGACGACGTGAAGAAAATTGCCGCCGCTGCCGAGGCGGAAGCCGTTGCCAACAACTGGGCGGTGGTCATTTCGATCGTCGACGACGGCGGCCACCTGCTGTGGCTGCAGCGCCTCGACGGCGCCGCGCCGGTCTCGGCCTACATCGCGCCGGCCAAGGCCAAGACCGCCGCGCTGGGTCGCCGCGAGTCGAAGATTTACGAGGACATGATCAATAACGGGCGGGTGTCGTTTACCACCGCGCCGTTTATCGACGGCATGCTCGAAGGCGGCGTGCCGGTCGTGGTCGACGGCCACGTGGTTGGCGCGGTCGGAGTGTCGGGCGTGAAGTCGGCCGAAGATGCGCAGATCGCCAGGGCGGGCATTGCGGCGCTGACCGCGTAGGCGCCACGGGCGCTGCGCGCTATCGCCCGCGGCGCCCGGATCAACGTCCGGCGTGAATTTCCGAGCCTTCCGGCATCGAGTCGGCCGCATCGGATTGCCGCAGCCAGGCGGCCAGCTTGTCCATGTCGCGCACCAGGATCTCCGACCCTTCGACGAACCCGACCTGCACCAGGTTGGCGGCGTCGCAACTGAGCTTGTTGACGGTGGGGGAGCGCTCGACCATCCGGCCATAGGCCTTGAACACCTTGCTCTCCCACTTGAACAGCCCCGAGTCGCGGAATTTGTTGTTCTCGAAGTAAACCGTGACGCTGCCGTCGGCATTGCCGAACCCCACCATCCCCGAGCCGTTGTTGACCGCGTCCGCGACCACTTCGTCCGCCTCCGGGTGCGGCACGAAAACCGCCGCCCGTCCGCCCGGGTTGGGCCGCTCCATCGGGGTGTCTCTGCCAAAAGTTGCCATGTTTGTGTCCCGTTAATATTGTCTGTGGTGTAATTGGTAACAATGTAAAGAATCGGATTGCAAGTGTCCAGAAAAACCGGCGGTTTCCGGCCGGAATATGTCGGAGACGCATTGCCGGGCGAGGCCATTTGCGCTATAATTCGGAGGTTTAGCCATTCACACATCTACCGTAGCGACTACCCACCATCCCATCATTCCAATGACCTCCAGCACCGGCGCGCAGGCAGCCCGGAAATCTTGGTCGTCAGTCTGACGTGGCGCAGCTACGGTAACTTTATCAGGAGTTACCCTTGCCGCCATTTTTTTCTGGCCCTTCCGTTCCAGCCATCCTGGCATTAGCCGACGGAACGATATTTAAAGGTATTTCGATAGGCGCCGCCGGGCACACCACCGGCGAGGTGGTGTTCAACACCGCCATGACGGGCTATCAGGAAATCCTCACCGACCCTAGTTACTCGCGTCAGATCGTCACCTTGACCTACCCGCACGTCGGCAATTACGGCATCAACGCCGAAGACGTCGAAGCGTCCAAAGTCCACGCCGCCGGCCTGATCATCCGTGACCTGCCGCTGCTGGCCTCCAATTTCCGCTCCACCCAATCGCTGTCGGATTACCTGAAGGCGGAAAACATCGTCGCCATTTCCGGCATCGACACCCGCAAGCTGACCCGCCTGCTGCGCGAAAAAGGCGCCCAGGGCGGCGCCATCCTGACCGGCAACCAGGGCNNGGGCTACGGCGTCCAGACCGCGCCGAAATTCCACGTGGTCGCGTTCGACTACGGCGTCAAGCGCAACATCCTGCGCATGCTGGCCGAGCGCGGCTGCAAGATCACCGTGCTGCCGGCTCAGGCGAGCGCGGCCGACGCGCTGGCGCTCAATCCGGACGGCATTTTCCTGGCCAACGGCCCGGGCGATCCCGAACCGTGCGACTACGCGATCGCCGCGACCCGCGAATTGATCGAGCGCGGCATCCCGACCTTCGGCATCTGCCTCGGGCACCAGATCATGGCGCTCGCTTCCGGCGCCAGGACCATGAAGATGAAGTTCGGCCACCACGGCGCCAACCATCCGGTGCAGGACCTCGATTCGAAGAAGGTGATGATCACCTCGCAGAACCACGGCTTCGCGGTCGATGCGTCGACCTTGCCGGCCAACTGCCGGGTGACCCACGTTTCCTTGTTCGACGGTTCGCTGCAGGGCTTCGCCCGCACCGACAAGCCGGCGTTCTGTTTCCAGGGCCACCCTGAAGCATCGCCCGGGCCGACCGACGTCGCTTACCTGTTTGACCGCTTCATCAGCCTGATGCAAGCCGCGGAGAAAAAATAAATGCCAAAACGTAGTGACATTAAAAGCATCCTGATCATTGGCGCCGGCCCGATCATCATCGGCCAGGCGTGCGAGTTCGATTATTCCGGCGCACAGGCGTGCAAGGCGCTGCGCGAGGAGGGCTTCAAGGTCATCCTCGTCAACAGCAATCCGGCCACCATCATGACCGACCCGGAGATGGCCGATGTGACCTACATCGAGCCGATCACCTGGAAAGTGGTCGAGCGGATCATCGCCAAGGAGCGTCCCGACGCGATCCTGCCGACCATGGGCGGCCAGACCGCGCTCAATTGCGCGCTCGACCTGTTCAACAACGGCGTGCTGGCCAAATACGACGTCGAACTGATCGGCGCTTCGCCGGAAGCGATCGACAAGGCCGAGGACCGCTCCAAGTTCAAGCAGGCGATGACCAGGATCGGTCTCGGTTCGGCCCGTTCGGGCGTGGCGCACAACATGGAAGAATCGTGGGTGGTGCAGCGCGAGATGGGCTTCCCGACCATCATCCGGCCGTCGTTTACGATGGGCGGCACCGGCGGCGGCATCGCCTACAACGAAGAAGAGTTCGAGACCATCTGCAAGCGCGGGCTGGAAGCGTCGCCGACCACCGAGCTGCTGATCGAAGAATCCCTGATCGGCTGGAAAGAATACGAGATGGAAGTGGTGCGCGACTCAGCGGACAACTGCATCATCATCTGCTCGATCGAAAACCTCGACCCGATGGGCGTGCACACCGGCGACTCGATCACCGTGGCGCCGGCGCAGACCCTGAGCGACAAGGAATACCAGATCATGCGCAACGCCAGCCTGGCGGTGCTGCGCGAGATCGGCGTCGACACGGGCGGCTCGAACGTGCAGTTCGCGATCAATCCGGACGACGGCCGCATGATCGTCATCGAGATGAATCCGCGCGTGTCGCGTTCGTCCGCGCTGGCCTCGAAGGCGACCGGCTTCCCGATCGCCAAGATCGCCGCCAAGCTGGCGGTCGGCTTCACGCTCGACGAACTGCGCAACGAGATCACCGGCGGCGCGACCCCGGCCTCGTTCGAGCCGTCGATCGATTACGTGGTCGTCAAGATCCCGCGCTTCACGTTTGAAAAATTCCCGGCGGCCGACCAGCACCTGACCACCCAGATGAAATCGGTGGGCGAGGTGATGGCGATCGGCCGCACCTTCCAGGAGTCGTTCCAGAAGGCGCTGCGCGGACTGGAAGTCGGGGTCGATGGCCTCAACGAGAAAACCCGCGACCGCGAGAAGATCGAAGAAGAACTGGGCGAGCCGGGCCCGGACCGCATCTGGTACGTGGGCGACGCCTTCGCCCAGGGCTTCACGCTGGAGGAAGTGCACCAGCTGACCCACATCGATCCGTGGTTCCTGGTGCAGATCAAGGAAATCGTCGACATCGAACTGTGGCTCGACAACCAGACCCTCGACGCGCTCGACAAGCCGATGCTGTACAAGTTGAAGCAGAAGGGCTTCTCGGACCGCCGCCTGGCGTTCCTGCTGCACGTGACCGACAAGGAAGTGCGCGAGCGGCGCCATGCGATGGGCATTCGCCCGGTGTACAAGCGGGTCGACACCTGCGCGGCCGAATTTTCGACCGACACCGCGTACATGTATTCGACTTACGACGAGGAGTGCGAGAGCAATCCGACCGACAGGAAGAAGATCATGGTGCTGGGCGGTGGCCCGAACCGCATCGGCCAGGGCATCGAATTCGACTACTGCTGCGTGCACGCGGCGCTGGCGATGCGCGAGGACGGCTACGAGACCATCATGGTCAACTGTAATCCCGAGACCGTGTCGACCGACTACGATACCTCCGACCGCCTGTACTTCGAATCGCTGACCCTGGAAGACGTGCTGGAAATCGTCGCCATCGAAAAGCCGGTCGGCGTGATCGTGCAATACGGCGGCCAGACCCCCTTGAAGCTCGCGCTCGACCTGGAAGCGAACGGCGTGCCGATCATCGGCACTTCGCCCGACATGATCGACGCCGCCGAAGACCGCGAGCGCTTCCAGCAGCTGCTGCACAAGCTGGGCCTGCGCCAGCCGCCGAACCGCACCGCGCGCACCGAACAAGACGCGCTGCGCCTGGCGGTCGAAATCGGCTACCCGCTGGTGGTGCGTCCGTCGTACGTGCTGGGCGGGCGGGCGATGGAAATCGTCCACGACCAGCGCGACCTCGAACGCTACATGCGCGACGCGATGAAGGTGTCGCACGATTCGCCGGTGCTGCTGGACCGCTTCCTGAACGACGCCATCGAATGCGACGTCGATTGCATTTCGGACGGCGAGACCACCTTCATCGGCGGCGTGATGGAGCACATCGAGCAAGCCGGCGTGCACTCGGGCGACTCGGCCTGCTCGCTGCCGCCTTACTCGCTGTCGCAAGAGACCATCGATGAACTGAAGCGCCAGACCGCGCTGATGGCCAGGGGCCTGAACGTGGTCGGCCTGATGAACGTGCAGTTCGCGATCCAGAAGCAGGAAGTCGATGGCCAGATGGTCGACACCGTGTTCGTCCTCGAAGTCAATCCGCGCGCCTCGCGCACGGTGCCGTTCGTGTCGAAGGCGACCGGCCTGCAACTGGCGAAAATCGCCGCGCGCTGCATGGTCGGCCAGACCCTGGCGCAGCAGGGCATCACCAAGGAAGTGATCCCGCCGTACTTCAGCGTCAAGGAAGCGGTGTTCCCGTTCGTGAAATTCCCGGGCGTCGACACCATTCTCGGGCCGGAAATGAAGTCGACCGGCGAAGTGATGGGCGTCGGCATGACGTTCGGCGAAGCGTTCGTCAAGTCGCAGCTGGGCGCCGGCGTCAAGCTGCCGACCTCCGGCAAGGTGTTCCTGTCGGTGAAGGTGTCGGACAAGCCGCGCACCGTGCAGGTGGCGCGCGACCTGGTCGAACTCGGGTTCCAGCTGGTGGCCACCAAGGGCACGGCGGCGGTGATCGCCGCGGCCGGGATTCCGGTGACCGCGGTGAACAAGGTGATCGAAGGCCGTCCGCACGTGGTCGACATGATCAAGAACCACGAAATCACGCTGGTGGTGAACACGGTCGAGGAAAAGCGCAGTGCGATCGTCGATTCGCGCGCGATCCGTATTTCGGCGCTGGCGTCGCGCGTGGTAACCTACACGACGATTGCGGGCGCCGAAGCGGCGGTCGAGGGCATGCGCCATCTCGACGAGTTGCGCGTGTACGATTTACAAGGCCTGCATAAAACCTTAAACTAAGCGGCACGCAGTACCTCTTGACCACAGAGTTTGCGCGGTTTACGCCGTGTGCCTCTGTGGTTTTCACTTTTGGTACGACCATAAACACAGAACAGAAGCAGGAAATTATGAACTCAACCGTTCCACTGACCAAATACGGCGCCGAACTCCTCAAGACCGAGCTGCACCAGCTGAAGACCAAGGAGCGCCGCATCGTGATCGACGCGATCGCCGAAGCGCGCTCGCACGGCGACCTGTCGGAGAACGCCGAATACGACGCGGCCAAGGAGCGCCAGGCATTCGTCGAAGGACGCATCGCCGAACTCGAAGGCAAATTGGGCGCGGCCCAGGTCATCGACCCGGCCACCCTGGACGCCGAAGGGCGCGTGGTGTTCGCCGCCACGGTCGACCTGGAAGATCTGGAAAACGGCACCAAGGTGACCTACCAGATCGTCGGCCTCGACGAAGCCGACCTGAAACTGTCGAAGGTATCGGTGACCTCGCCGATCGCCCGCGCGCTGATCGGCAAGTACGCCGGCGACGTGGTCGAAGTGCAGGCGCCGTCCGGCCCGCGCGAATACGAAATCCTCGAAGTCAAATACATCTGATGCTGGCCACGCGCGCGCGGCTGCTGGTTGCCGCCCTGTGGGCGGGCAGCCTGTGGACGATCGGCTATGTGGTTGCGCCGACGCTGTTTTTGAGCCTGCACGACAATGTGCTGGCCGGGACCATCGTCGGCTTCCTGCTGCGCACCGAAGCCTGGCTGGCTGTCGGCTGCGCGATCACCCTGTACCTGCTGGTGAGGTTCTCGGGCATCGAGCCGGTGCGCAAGCGCACGCTGAGCCTCCTGATCGTGGGGATGCTCGCTTGTGCGCTGGTGATCCATGTCGGCGTGCAGCCGATGATGGCGAGCCTGAAAGAGGCGGCCGGTGCGGCCGGGCTGAAAGGCACGCCGGAAGGGCGCCAGTTCGGCATCCTGCACGGGGTGTCGCAGCTGGTGTACCTGGTGGAGAGCGTGCTGGCGGGTGTGCTGCTGGTGAAACTGCGGTAGGTATCCACAACCGCTAACTCGTCGTCCCCGCATTCGCGCGGACGACAGTTTTTGAAACAACGAAGCAAAAACTTACCTGCCCAACGCGCCTTTTTTCGGGCTCGACTGACGCGGCTTGGCGCGCTTGATGGTGCCGCCTTCGGTGACGCGTTCATTACCCTTGATCATGACCTTGGTGACGCTCGGGCGCTTGGTGCCGCTGGCGCTGGCCTTGACGATGGTGACTTCGCGCATGCCCTTGCCGGACTTGCTGCTGCGTTCCTTGAGCACTTCGACTTTCGGGCGGTAGATGACCAGCAGCTTGCCGATATGCTGGACCGGGTGGGCCTTCAGCTCTTCGCAGATGCCTTCGTACATGGCGACGCGGGCGTCACGGTCGTCGCCGGCCACGCGTACCTTGATCAGGCCGTGCGAGTCCAGGCTGGCCGCGATTTCCTTCATCACCGATGGGGTCAGGCCCGCTTCGCCGATAATGACGACCGGCTTGAGCGCATGGGCTTCAGCGCGCAGTGCGCTGCGCTCGACGGGTGTAAGTTTTTGCATAATATTTTAGATAATCCTTTAAAAGCAGTATTCTACGCGAATGGCAAAGAACAAATTAAACAAAAACTGGTTGCACGACCACATCAACGACCCCTACGTCAAGCTGGCGCAGAAAGAGGGTTACCGTGCACGCGCCGCCTACAAGCTCAAGGAGATCGACGAAAGCGAAAAACTGATCAAACCGGGCCAGGTGATTGTCGATCTCGGCAGTACGCCGGGCAGTTGGAGCCAATACGTCCGTAAAAAGATGTCGGGCAAGGAGGGCGGCGGCATCAACGGCACCATCATCGGGCTCGACATGCTGCCGATGGATCCGGTGGCCGACGTCCATTTCATCCTGGGCGACTTCCGCGAGGCGCGCGCGCTGCGCCAGCTCGACGTGATCCTGGAGGGCCGCAAGGCCGACCTGGTGCTGTCGGACATGGCGCCGAACCTGTCGGGCATCCCGACCGCGGACTCCGCGCGCATGGAGCATCTTATCGATTTGGCAATTGAGTTCTCTCAACTCCACATGAAGCCGAGTGGCGCATTGTTGGTCAAGTGCTTCAAGGACATGGGATTCAGCCAGGTCGTGGAGAAATTCCGGGCTGAATTCAAGGTGGTCAAACAGGTCAAGCCGAAGGCCAGCCGGGATAAATCCTCCGAAATCTTCCTGCTCGGACGGGGGCTGAAGAATCCCGGCGCCAAAATTCATGAGCAAGAGGACGAATCGTCCCTTGATATTTGACGCTGTAAGCCGCACATCAGCCGGGTACGGGACCATCCCGGCACGGATTGGCGGCAGAAGCGCCGATGCAAACAGGGATTTTCAGTGGTTTTTTAGGCAACTCGCGGGCGTGCGTAGCATCCCCTGCTTATTGCGAGTAAAATCGGCGTTCTAAATTCGGTAAAGATGCGCCAGCATCGAAGGAGTTTTCGTGAATAATATGTTTTCCAAATCCGCCATCTGGGTGGTCGTTGCACTGCTGTTGTTCATGCTGTTCAAGCAGTTCGACAATCACAGCGTTGCAGGCGGCGCCAAGACCATCGCTTATTCCGAGCTGCTCGATGACGTCAAAGGCCATCGCATCAAGGATGTGGTGATCGAAGGCTCCAACATTACCGCCACCCGCACCGACGACAGCAAGGTTCGCGCCACCGCGAGCATGCTCGACCGTGGCCTGGTGGGCGACCTGCGTGAAAACGGCGTGCGCTTCGACATCAAGCCGCCGGAAGAGCCATCGTTCCTGCAGCAAGTGTTCATCTCGTGGTTCCCGATGCTGCTGCTGATCGGCGTATGGGTATTCTTCATGCGCCAGATGCAAGGCGGCGGCAAGGGCGGCGCGTTCTCCTTCGGCAAGTCGAAGGCGCGCATGATGGACGAGACCAACAACACCGTCACCTTTGCCGACGTCGCCGGTTGCGACGAGGCGAAGGAAGAAGTCAACGAGATCGTCGACTTCCTCAGGGATCCCACCAAGTTCCAGAAGCTGGGCGGGCGCATTCCGCGCGGCGTGCTGATGGTCGGGCCTCCGGGTACCGGTAAGACGCTGCTGGCGCGCGCCATCGCCGGCGAAGCAAAAGTGCCGTTCTTTTCGATCTCCGGTTCCGACTTCGTCGAAATGTTCGTCGGCGTNNGCCGACGTGCTCGACAAGGCGCTGCTGCGTCCGGGCCGCTTCGACCGCCAGGTGATGGTCGGCCTGCCGGACATCCGCGGCCGCGAACAGATTCTCAACGTCCACATGCGCAAAGTGCCTATCAGTACCGACGTCAAGGCCGACATCCTGGCCCGCGGCACCCCGGGTTTCTCGGGCGCCGACCTGGCCAACCTGGTCAACGAGGCGGCCCTGTTCGCCGCGCGCCGCAGCAAGCGCTTGGTCGAGATGATCGATTTCGAGGACGCCAAGGACAAGATCTACATGGGTCCCGAGCGCAAGTCGATGGTCATGCGCGAGGAAGAGCGCCGCAACACGGCCTACCACGAGTCGGGCCACGCGGTGATCGCCAAGCTGCTGCCGAAGGCCGATCCGGTACACAAGGTCACGATCATGCCGCGCGGCTTTGCGCTCGGCCTGACCTGGCAGCTGCCGGAGCACGACGCGCTGTCCGGCTACAAGGACAAGATGCTGGAAGAAATTTCGATCCTGTTCGGCGGCCGCATTGCCGAAGAGATCTTTGTCGGCCAGATGTCGACCGGCGCCTCGAACGACTTTGCGCGGGCCACCAAGCTGGCGCGTGCGATGGTGACGCGCTTCGGCATGTCCGACAGCATGGGCGTGATGGTCTACGAAGACAGCGAGAACGAAGGCTTCTTCGGCGGCGCCACCAAGACCATTTCCGAGGCGACCCAGCAAAAGGTCGACGCCGAGATCCGCAGCATCCTCGACACGCAGTACGCGCTGTCGCGCCGCCTGCTGGAAGAGAACCGCGACAAGGTCGAAGCGATGACGCGCGCGCTGCTCAACTGGGAAACCATCGACGCCGAGCAGATCAACGACATCATGGCAGGGCACGAGCCGCGCCAGTCCGCGACCAGTAACCTGACCAAGCGCAACCCGCCGAGCGACAGCGGTTCGGGGGGCGTTACGCCGAACGCGACGGCGCCGGCTTGATCGTTCGCGTCACCCTTGAAAAGGCATCCCGCAGGATGCCTTTTTTTCGTTCCCGGCTCACTTTCATTTCCTGATGCGACACTTCCTGCAATGCGGCCGCTTCGGCTTCGCACTCGATGCCACGCCGCTGGTGATGGGCATCCTCAACGTCACGCCCGATTCGTTTTCCGACGGCGGCCGCTTCCAGTCGCTCGAGTTCGCCATTTCGCGGGCCGAAGAGATGGCCGCCGACGGCGCCGACCTGATCGATGTCGGCGGCGAATCGAGCCGGCCCGGCTCGCCCAGCGTGCCGCTGGAGGAAGAGCTGCGGCGCGTGATGCCGGCGCTGTACGCGCTGCGCGGGCTCGGCAAGGCGCTCTCGGTCGATACCTACAAGCCCGAAGTGATGCGCGAAGCGATCATCGCCGGCGCCGACATGATCAACGACATCAACGGCTTCCGGGCGCCGGGCGCGCTCGAGGCAGTGGCCGGCAGCGACTGCGGCCTGTGCGTGATGCACATGCAGAGCACGCCGGAAACGATGCAGCAGAATCCCGCATACCGCGACGTGGTGCTGGACGTGATCGCCTTCCTGCGCGAAAGGGTCGACGCGATGCTGGCGGCCGGCATCGAACGCAAGCGCATCTGCGTCGATCCCGGTTTCGGATTCGGCAAGACGGTCGAGCATAATTATGCCTTGCTGCGGGCGATCGGCAGGATCGAACAGGAACTCGGCTTGCCGGTGCTGGCCGGCCTGTCGCGCAAGTCGATGATCGGCGCGGTCACCGGCAGGCCGATTGAGCAGCGTCTCGCCGGCAGCCTGGCGGGCGCATTGGCTGCGGTGGCGCATGGCGCTAGAATTGTAAGAGTGCATGATGTTGCGGAAACGGTCGACGCGCTGAAGGTATGGCAAGCAGCCAACATTGGTTAAATTCACATAAGAAGAGAAGAATATGGGACGCAAATATTTTGGTACCGACGGCGTGCGCGGACTGGTCGGCGTCGCGCCGATCACCCCCGATTTTGTGATGCGCCTGGGCTACGCAGCCGGCAAGGTGCTGGCCAAGACGACCGGTGCCAGCGGCCGCCCGACTGTTCTGATCGGCAAGGACACGCGCATTTCCGGCTACATGCTGGAAGCGGCGCTGGAAGCCGGCTTCGCCGCGGCCGGCGTCGACGTGATGCTGGCCGGCCCGATGCCGACCCCGGCGATCGCCTACCTCACGCGCGCCTTGCGGCTGTCGGCCGGCGTGGTGATTTCGGCCTCGCACAACCCGTTCCAGGACAACGGCATCAAGTTCTTCTCCGAGCATGGCACCAAGCTGCCGGACGCGGTGGAGCAGGAAATCGAAGACGCGATCGACCAGCCGATGGAGTGCGTCGAGCCGGAAAAGCTGGGCCGCGCCAAGCGCCTGTTCGACGCGCAGGGCCGTTACATCGAATTCTGCAAGAGCACCTTCCCGAACGAGCTCGACCTGCGCGGCCTGAAGATCGTGGTCGACTGCGCGCACGGCGCCGCCTACCACATCGCGCCGCCGGTGTTCCATGAACTGGGCGCCGAAGTGATCGCGATCGGCGCCACGCCGGACGGCTTCAACATCAACGCCGGCTTCGGCGCGACCGCACCGCAGGCGCTGTCGGCCGCGGTGGTCGAGCACAAGGCCGACCTCGGCATCGCGCTGGACGGCGACGCCGACCGCCTGATCATGTGCGACGCCGCGGGGCGCCTGTATAACGGCGACGAGTTGCTGTACGTGATGGTGCGCGACCGCATGACGACCGGCCCGGTGGCGGGCGCGGTCGGCACCCTGATGACCAACATGGCGCTCGAAGTGGCGTTCAAGGAACTTGGCATCGGCTTCGC